>Ga0207796_1000204_pt1 | contig 25996 bp, 19 predicted proteins | sample Pon1CUnioCityCA_6_FD_187274 | JGI IMG/M metagenome (GOLD analysis project Ga0207796, IMG submission 187274) | Marine sediment microbial community from Union City, CA, USA - Pond 1C Sediment 1 (SPAdes) | ecosystem: Environmental > Aquatic > Marine > Intertidal zone > Salt pond sediment ... | reverse complement strand
GGCCCGCCAGTGGCCCGCGCGCAGCCTGTCAGGCCTCGTCGTGGAACAGGCAGGTTCCGCGATGCCCGCGTCGCGACCATATGGAAAGAACGATGAGACGATGACCAATCTCTGGATCGCCCTGGGACTGACCGTCTTCGCCGGTATGGCTACCGGGATCGGGAGCGCCATCGCCTTCTTTGCCAAACGGACGAACTACCGCTTCCTATCGGTCTCCACCGGCTTCTCGGCCGGCGTCATGATCTATGTCTCCTTCGTGGAGATTCTGACCAAGGGCCAGGAGGCGCTGATCCAAGCCTACGGACAGACGCGGGGAGCCTGGATCAATGTCGCTGCCTTCTTCGTAGGGATCGCCGTCATCGGCGTCATCGATCGGCTGATCCCGGAGGCGGAGAACCCTCACGAGCCCCACACAGCGCAGGCAAGAGCGGCGCTTTGTGAGCAGGTCGGGCTTGGAACAGAGGTCAGGGACAACCAAAGACAACAGGCGTCGGCTGACACCGAGATGAACAGCGAGGAAAACCAGGCCTTGCTGCGCATGGGCTTGTTCTCTGCCTTGGCCATCGGCATCCACAACTTCCCCGAGGGCCTGGCCACCTTCCTGTCAGCGCTCCAGGACCCCGCACTCGGTGCTGCCATCGCCGTCGCGGTGGCGCTGCACAACATCCCCGAGGGCGTCAGCGTCTCCGTGCCCATCTACTACGCCACTGGCAGCCGCGCCAAGGCCTTTCTCTATTCGACCCTCAGCGGCGTGTCCGAGCCAATCGGTGCGGCGATCGCCTACGCGGCCTTGCGGGTCCTAGTGGGGGGCGAAGGCGGCGTCATACCTCCACAGGTGACTGGCATGCTCTTCGCTGGCGTGGCCGGAATCATGGTGTATATCAGCCTGGATGAGCTGCTGCCGACCAGCCGCGCGTACGGCAAGGGGCACGACAGCCTCTTCGGGCTCCTGGCCGGCATGGCCGTTATGGCCCTCAGCCTGCTGCTGATGCGCTGACGAAAGCAATGATGTGGGCCAGAGACCAATGCTAAAAGGAGAGGGCAGCGAGCCCCAGCCGCTAGGCCGCTCGCTTGGAGAATGACTATCTTGTCTGCCCCGACCGACCATCGGCCCGGCACCATCTGGCAGGGATTCCATCACGCCTGGGACTACAACCATCGTCTCAACCGTATCGGGAGCTACGTCAGCTCGCGCCGCACCGACGGTGGGGCGAGGACCGTCGTCGGGCACACGGCGGCCTCCGGTACCGGCGGGGATATGGCTCACTTTGCTGAATACGTCACCGTCGTCGAGAGCGCCGAGGTCGGTTTCCTAGCGGGCTGGGGAGAGACCACGGTCGAGTGCCCGCGCGCGGTGACCACGCCTTTTCGGATCCAGGTCGACGAGGTGGAGCTGTCGTCGGAGATGGCAGGCCGGGAGATCTACACAGTCCTGATCAACGGCTTCGACATCTACGCAAAGCAGCACGCCGACAAACTGATCGCCTTCGAGCTGGAGATCACGGATCCTACCGTCTACGCCCAGGGTACCAAGCTGCGCTTCGACATTCTGGGCGAGCTCTGTTTCGATTGCCGCACCGCCGAGTGCCAGCTCTGGCCTTGGAGCTTGGAGATGGAACGTGTGGATCGTCGGGGAGAACGGCGCGACACTGAGGAAGGATCTTCCCCCACGGAGCCCCAGAAGCGAGGCATTCGAAACCGCCCAGCCTTCGAACAGGGCGTCAACTGGCTGAAGCGTCAGATCGCAGGCCTCACGGACCTGGAGAACGTCAAACGAGGCATCGTTGGCCGTGACGAGGATCGCCTGCGACGTCGGCTGTTTCGCCTCTTTGGCCGGCAGTTCTACCTCCGCCTGCTCAAGTCACGCATCGTCACGCCCTATGTCCTCCGGGTGCACTACCTGATCATCGGGGGCGATAGCGACGCCCTCCGCGTGACGGAAAGCGATCTCATCGAGAACAGCTACAGCTGGGACGCGGAGACCGAGATCCGCCGTGAGGATGTCGGCAGCCGTCCCATCGCTGTCGCGGGCGGCGATCCAGAGGAGTATGCGCTGAACACCTTCGGCCTCAAACACCTCTTGCTGAGCACGGAGCTAGACCGAGACTTCAGCACCAGGAATCCGATCCAGTGGGGGAAAGGCATGCACCTGCTGGCGTGGGATGTAGCCGTAGGAGACATCGAAGCCGCAGGGGACCGCGTCACCGCCAAGCTGGATCTCTTCTACAAGTCCTGGAGCGAGGCGATGAACGAGATGATCACGCTTACCACCTGGGGCGCGGTGCGGTCAGCAGGCAGCGCTACGCTCGGCGCCCGCCTGGCGCTTCTCCAGTTCAAGGGGGCCGCTCCCAGCGAACAGCGACGCCTCGCCGGTCAGCTACACTGGCCCGGCAGCGGGTTGAACGCTGCGGCCGACCCGCGGGCCTGCGCCGAGCGATCAGTGGACGGCAGCCAAGGGACCAGCCGTGCTACGTAGGTGGCGCCAGTTCACAGGACACGTCCGTAACTTCATCATCCGCCTGACCATCACGACTATCGTTCTCAACGCTATCGCCGCGCTACCGGGGATTCGTCTCGGGGACACCCTGTTCTGCACATGGGTCGCGTCTCTAGCCTTCGTCCTCCTCACCCGCTTCGTCAGGCCGATCCTGTTGGCTCTGACACTGCCCTTGACGATCACAACGGCGGGCGTGTTCATCTTCGTCATCGATGGTGTCCTGCTACTGCTCACTGGCATGTTGACGGGATTGGAAATCGCGGGCCTTGGCTGGGCCATCCTAGGGAGCATGGTCATGGGCATCACCAACATCTGGGTCGAGTCCGGGTTCAAGCGTCTGGGCTGGATGGAGCGGGAAGATGAGGATGACCCCGCTGAGATCGTCTCGCCCGGCTGGGCGCTCCGCATCCTGCTTGGGCTGGGGCTCCTGCTAGGGATCGTGTTCAGCGGAATGATGGCCTCCCAGGTTGCCCTGGCACTTTCCACCGTCACGGCGGACCTGACCTTGCTGGCCGCCGCTGGGCTGCTGACGCTGTTGCTGGTGTCTATGGGGATCTCGTGGCTGGTGGCCGAGGGATTGGAGGCGTCTCACCGGGCTCGTTTCAGCGGGATCGTCGGAGGGTTGACCACCATCGCTGCACTGGCCATACTGGCCTTCGTGGCCCTGGACACCGTGGAGCTGCCCCCGCCCCCAGAGCCCGTACCGGAGGTGGCGTACTGGGAGCTCTCCAACGGCTCACGCATCGCCTACTACCACTACCCGGCCACCGGCGTTCCTGCCGACGCGCCCCTGGTCTACCTGCACGACGGCCCAGGGTTCTCGGTTCTGGATGCGGAGCGCGCCTTCTACCGACAGGTCTCCGACCTAGGATTCGACGTCTATCTCTACGACCGGGTGGGCACCGGGCGGTCGGACCACCTGGCACAGATCGAGGCATATGGGACCAGCAGAGACATCGCCGACCTGGATGCCATTCGGGGTGAATTGGGCGTCCACGAGATGATCTTGATCGGACAGGGGGCCGGCGCGGAACTGGCAGCCCGCTACCTGAGCCGCTATCCGGAGCGGGTGAAGCAAGCGGTCTTCCTATCTCCGACGCCGTTATCGAACGAGCCCGTCGTCGAGACCTACGCTCGTACCGCGTCGCCCACAGGTTGGAATCCGGTGATCGAGCCCCGGCTGCTCCTGGCGGAGGCCTTCGTCCCCTACGGCCCGCGGGCTGCCCAGAACCTGGCCTCGCAGGAGGAGATGCGCGTGCTGCTGGAGCGTTCCTTCGATCCGCGAGCTTGGGTCTGCGCGGCCGACGCCGGTCAGGCCCCGCGCGTCGACCGGCCTGGCTTCAATGCATACGTTGAGCTGCGAGCGGAGATCACCGAAAGAGCGCTGCCCGACCCCCGGCCACGCTTGGCCGAAAACTTGACCCCGACCTTAGTGCTGGCAGGGGAGTGCGACTATCTTCCCTGGGACGTCATCCGCGAGTATCAAGACGCCCTTCTGAACGAGACGGTCTTCTACTTCGAGGGCGCGGGGCACATGATCCACCTCACGCGGGCCGAGCTGATGGCGAGCGTGATCGGAGCCTTCCTGCTGGACGCGCCGTTCCCGGTGGAGCCATACGTTGGCCCGGAGAATCCGCGCCCATCACTCGGTCCGTAAGGACAGTGGTATAGCCGGTGACTATTCTCCGGTGCTCCTGCCCAGCCTTTGACCTACAGTCCTGAGTGCAAGATCGCCGGATGACGGCTTCGGGTCACTGGCCCTGCTGGCGGGAACTTGCGGAATCCAAGGTGAGTGGCCCGCGCTCAGCCTTCCAGGTATGAGCCTACCGCCTCCGCAAACGCATTGAAGTCGCTCAACCGCTTCCTGAGAATACCGTAGACGCTGGCGTCATCTATCCTAGCGTAGTCGTGCACGACAAGGTTGCGAAAGCCCGCCATATCCAGCAGCGTCGGCAGCAGATCATTCGATACCACCCCTTCCTCCGCCAGGACGCGGAAGACATCCTGGTTCGTCTCTGGGTATCGGAAACCCTCCCGTGAGATAATGCGCCTCCCGATATCCAAGCACGCCTCCACGGCAACCTGGAGAGACCGTTCAACAGCTTTACGCAGGCGGCGATTCTCCTGGTAGTCATAGAAGGAAGCGACAGCGGAGCGCTCCTTCTTGAGGTAGGCTACCTCGTCCCGTAGGACCAGGAGGCGCTCCAGGATCACGTCATTCCCGTCCACCCAGCCTCCCCTCCCGGATCTCCTGTAACAGCGACCGGTGAAAGAACTCGCGCATCGGCTGAAGGTCGGCGTAGGCCTTGCCAGATCGAACCTCAAACTCAATCCGGGCACGACGGTTGCCCTCATAGAGAAGGCACCCCTGCCGAAGCACTTGGTGCTGGAGAAAGGGCGAGGCAGCATTCAGGATGACTACGTCCAGCTCGCCCTTGACAAAGCCCTCCAGCTGGCCCATCAGCTCCAACCGCCGCTCCAGGAATTCGAACGGCCCAAGCTCATCAGCGAGCAGAATAGCTAGGTCGACATCAGAGCGAGGCGTGGCACGCTCCGCAGCGAAAGAGCCGAAGAGATAGGCAGCCACGATATCTGGCTGCGCAGAAAGGAAGGCAATCACCCCAGCCTCATCCAGGCGAGTCTTCTGTTGCACCCCCTCAATCATCACGGTCACCCCCGATGCCAATTGTATGCCGAAGAGAGGATTGTGCAAGCATGCCGGACGACGGGGAAAACGAAGCAGCTCTAAGGCCCTCCAGAGGCCTGCAGAGGCGTGCTGTGCCGTTCGACCAACTCATCGAACCCAGCGTCTTTCCAGCATGCAGTGACTAACGCGCGTTGGTACCCGTTGTCGGCGCCTCTCTCACTCGACCCGCTTGGAACCCCCCACGGCGGTCAGTCGGAACTACGGCAAGCCATACGTTCAGGCCGGTCAGGCGACCGACCTTGACGCAGCTGGACGCTACCGCTGCCGCAGCTTCCCCTCTTCCTTCCGCCGCTCGATGATCTCCTCGGCGATCTCGTCGGGCACGACGTCGTAGTGGTCGAACTCCAGCGTGAAGGTGCCACGTCCCTTTGTCAGGCTGCGTAGATCGGTGGCATAGCCCCGAGCCTCAGCCAGGGGCACCACGCCTTCGATGTTGCGCATCTCGCCGCGCACCCGCATGGCATTCACGCTCCCACGCCGCCGCCCGATGTCCGCCACCACGGAGCCGAGCTGCTCCTCGCTGACGTTGACGTCAATTTCCATCACCGGTTCCAGCAGCGCCGGAGCGGCGCTGCGTATCGCGCGCTGCACGGCGATTGAACCCGCGATCTCGAAGTCCATCGCCGCCGAGTCGACCTCATGATATTTGCCGTCGAGCAAGGTCACCTTCACGTCGGTCACCGGATAGCCGGCTATGATGCCCTTCTCTAACGCATCTTTGACGCCCATCTCCACCGGACGCACGAAGTCCTTGGGCACGTCGGCTGCCGATGCCTCGTTCTCGAACACGACACCTTCTCCCCGCTCCAACGGCTCCACGCGTAACTCCAGCTCGGCGAAATGGCCATGTCCGCCGGTCTGTTTCTTGTATGTGGTCCATGTCTCAAACGAAAGACGCACCGTCTCGCGGTAGGCCACCTCGGGCGGGCTCACCTTCGGCGTGAGCCCAAACTCCCGCTGCAGCCGGTCGACGGCGATGTCAAGATGGAGCTCACCCATACCAGCCAGGATCTCCTCCCCCGTCTCCGGATCGTAGCCCTGTTCGAGCGTGGGATCCTCTTCGGAGAGCCGCTGTACCGCGTCGCGCAGCTTCTCACGCTGCTCATTCGACTCAGGCTTCAGCGCTACCTTGATCACCGGATCCGGGAATTCGAAGGTCTCCAAGATGATGGGCCGTTCGGGGTCGCAGAGCGTGTCGCCGGTGACAGCGGACTTGGGGCCCACCAGTCCCACAACGTCACTGGCGGCCATGCGGTCCACCTGCTCCCGCTTGTTGCCGTGCAGGAAGTAGATACGTCCCACCCGCTCCATCTCCTCGGTGCGAGGATTGTACACGGTATCGCCGACACCCATCTGACCGGAGAAGACCCGCACCCAAGTTAAGTGCCCGACGTGGGGATCCGTGACGATCTTGAACGCAGCTGCACAGAACGGCGCGTCCTCGTCGTCGGGCCGCTCGATGATCTCCTCGCCATTGTTGGGAACGGTGCCCAGAATGGGCTTCAGGTCCACCGGAGCTGGCAGATAGTCGACGATGGCGTCTAGCAGAGGCTGCACGCCCAGATGCTCACGAGAGGCGCCACACAGGACAGGCACCAAGTCACTCGCAATCACAGCGCGGCGCAGCGCGGCTTTAAGGGTGGCTACGTCGGGCTCATGCCCGTCGAGCCACGCCGTTAGCAGCTCATCGTCGGTCTCGCAAATCGCCTCCACCAACGACTCACGTGCTGCGGCTGCCTGCTCCTCCAGCGACGCTGGTATGGGCTCCACGGTGGGATCCTCGTCTTCCTCGTGCCAGATCACGGCCCGTTGCTCCAGCAGGTCGACAACCCCGCGAAAGCCATCCTCGCGGCCGATGGGCAGCTGGATCGGCACAGCCCGTGTCGTCAGGCGCTCGTGGACCTCGCCCAGCACACGATTGAAGTCAGAACCGATGCGATCCAACTTATTGATGAAGAGCACGCGGGGCAAGTTATCCCGGTTGGCGTGCATCCAGACGGTTTCCGTCTGCGGTTCCACGCCGCCAACGCCACATAGCAACACCACGCCGCCGTCGATGACCCGCATCGAGCGCACCACCTCAGCGGTGAAGTCGATGTGACCCGGGGTGTCGATCAGATTAATGCGATGTCGACGCCAGCGGAAGGCCGTTGCAGCCGCCATGATAGTGATACCCCGCTCCCGCTCCTGCTCCATCCAGTCGAGCTGGGTATCCCCCTCATCGATCTCGCCCGCGCGGTGGATGCGCCCTGTGTAGTAGAGGAACGCCTCCGACGTGGTGGTCTTGCCGGCGTCCACGTGGGCGAATATGCCGATGATTCGAACACGGTCCATAGATGTAGATTTCTTAGCCATCGTACTCCCTCACATCAAACCTGCAAAAAAGAGAATGATTCCTCAGCAGGAAAGCAGGACCTCAGGTCGATATCGGCACCCGTAGACGGTTACCGGTCCGCGTCATGACCATCGGTCCTTGACAACCATACAATCAAAAACCCCGCAGTCACCTGCGGGGTTCCCCCAACGGGAAGAAGCCGCATGAAGACATCAATCTCAACTACCGTACTGCCAGGGACCGCTACCCCTCGGCAGATGCGAGAACACAGCTTCTTCCCCGTAGATTTCTAGACACATGAGACCACAAACCGCTCGATTTGTCAACTCAACGCCGCCGACCGATGGCGCCGATCTCGACATGGTCCCTCGAAAGGGATATCTAGCGGCTGAAGCCTTGGTCCGGCAAGGCAAAGAACTGGATCACCTTCAACCCAACGTCTCGGAGAAGTCATTTCAGTTCAGGACAGGATCGGGTGACCAAGAAGCTCCTCCAGCCGCGACAGGGAGACCCGCGGATTGACGAACTGGATGGCATGGACGCCGAGGGCACAAGCAGCATCGACGTTGCGCAGGTTGTCGTCGAGAAAGATCGCTCGCTGCGGCTCGACACCGAGCCGCTGGAGCGCTAGACGGTAGATATCGGGATTGGGCTTAGAAACGCCCACGAGAGCGGAATTGACGTAGACGTCGAACTCGCCCTCCAGGTCGATGCCGTGATACCTCTGGACAACCTCAGCTTGGCTCGGGAAGGCATTGCTCAGCAAGCCCACCCTGTAGCGATCACGTAGCGCCCGAGTAGCGTCCAACACCTCGTGGTTCAAGCGATCGGTGGTATAGAAGCGCTGCAGGAAATGGAGCGCTGCGGCCTCATCGGGCAAGTCCAGTCGACGAGCCACCAGCTCCACGTACTCCTCATCAGAGATCGCCCCGATCTCCAGCCGACGCCAAGCTTCCCCCCACAGGACCTCTGGCAGCACGCCAGACGCGACGGCCAACCGACCCTCCCACCGCGCGACGTCCGTATCGCTCGGCAGCTCCTCCATCACCCCACCCCAGTCGAAGATGACAGCCTCGACCTCCGCTACCGGGTCCGGCGTTGGATCCGGGACAGAGACGCCCAGGTCCTCAAGCCAGACTTTCAGCGGGGCCAGCCCTCTAAAGCGGGTGCTATGGAGGCCGATTTCGGCAGCGGCGTCCACATTGACCTGCATATCGTCGACGAAGACCGCCTCTCTCGGAGCGACGCCTAGACGGTCGAGCGTCCGGTGGTAGATCTGGGGCGAAGGCTTGACCACACCCTCCTCGCCGGAGATGACGATGACGTCGAAGGCATCATCAATCTCCAGCTCCTCAAGGAAGGCCCTCATATCAGAGGGAGCATTGCTCAGCAGGGCAGTCCGGTAGCCCTCTTGGCGCAGGTCTCGGATCAGGTTCACAAGGTCCTCATCTAACCGATCGCCGGCCCAGAAGGCTCGTCGGAAACGGGCGAGTTGGCCCTCGTCCAAGCTGAGACCCTGAGCCACGTGGGCCCAGAACGTCTCGCTGTCGATCTGTCCCTGCTGGACCTCACCCCAACGGGGACTGTGGAAGACCAGGTGGTAGACGTCGCCGGGTTCCAGCTCAAGACGACGCTCAAGGTCACGCCGCGGCCGCGGATCGACGGTACGCATGAGCACGCCGCCGTAGTCGAAGATGAGGGCGCGAATCGTGTCGTTGGGCATAGAACGGAAATCTCCTCTCTCTTTCCTCATAGCAGGGCGCCGGCGTGGCTTGTGGACCGGCCTGCCATGGACTGTCTACGCTTGCGAGGCGGTGGCGGTAAGTCGCGCCCAGTAGGCCCGATAGTCCCGCTCTCGATGGAAACCGACCTTCTCCGCCGTGCCGATGGACCCCAGGTTGTCCTCGGGACAGTGCCAGCCGACCGCGGTGAAGCCGTGCGAGAGGGCGTGCTCCACAGCGGCGGCAGCGGTGATGGTGGCCAGGCCACGCCTCCGCTGGGCGGGCACGGTGCGAATACCGATCTCGCAGGCATCCCCGCTCACGCAGTCGGTCAGGGACCACGAGACAATCTCACCGGCGCTCACGGTGACGAAGCCAAAGCCGCCCCGCAAGAAACGATCGACCAAGCCCCAGTTGTTCTCCATCCAGCCGAGCACGTGATCGGGGACCGTCAGCCGAGCGGCGTCGAGCAGCGAACGATCGATGCGACGGACGGTGTAGCCGTCCGGCAGGTGGGCGCGCCAGTCGCAGCGCAAGGCGCGACAGACATAATGACGGCGGTTCATCTCTTCGAGCGAATGCGGGTCGAGAAGGCTCGACAGCCGCTGGCGCCATCCGTCGGGATGGACAATCAGGAACAGGACCTTCACGTCCTCCCCTGGCTCCCGACGCAAGACGACGGCGTCGTGCCATGCGCTGTTGAAGGCTTGGTTGTCGGGGTCGCCGGCCAGATAGCAGGCTTCAGGCGACAGCATGAAAGCTGTCCGCGGCTGACCGGGGTTGTCGACGAGGACCCGACCGGGACTATTGCCGTCCAAGACCGCCGCGCTCGTCAGGTGGAAACGCAAAGGCTGAAACAGGGGCCGCACGCTTTCGTATTGACTCGGTATCAGCTCGTACATGATGGCTACCGCTAGTCAAGACTCTCACGGCTGGAGAAGAACCTGGCCACGTCGCCAAATCTCCGCAGCACGGTGACGCGCTCCGAATCCACCACCTGCTCGACCTCCAGCTCCCACGTGTTCGGGTGGGGCACGTAGACCGCACTGATCCCCGCCTCCACGGCGGGATTGATATCCGATCGCGGGCTGTTGCCCACCATCCACGTCCGCTCGGGTTGGAGATCGTACTGAGCGATCAACCGGCGAAACACAGCAGCGTCCTTCTCTGGCACCACGTGGACCTCGTCGAAGAACTCGCCGAGCCCCGAGCGGGCAAGCTTGTCCTCTTGCACCGCTGGATCGCCCTTGGTCAGCAGGTGAAGCCGGAAGCGACCGCTTAGCCGCCCCAGCGTCTTCTCCACGCCCTCCAGTAACTCGATGGGGTACTCGGCAGGCCGCCGTCCGATATCCATCGCGGTCGCCGCCACATCATCGCTAAATGGTCGCCTGTGCCGCTCGCACAGCCGCTGGTAGGCGATGACCAGGCTGCGGGCGAACTCTTCCACGGCGTAGCCCACTTGGGGGATGCGCTCGCGTTCCACCCGATCGGCAGTCTGCTCCGCCTCGTCTCTGTCGAAGCCCTGCTCAGCCATGAGCGTCGCGAAGTCATCCAGGCATGCCTCGTAGAAGATGTTATTCTCCCACAATGTATCGTCTGCATCGATAAGCAGCGTCAGCATTCAGAACTCCTTTTGTCCAAGGTGTGCGTCCCTATATTGTCCAGATTTGACGCCCCTTGTCAACCCTCCCCGATCTCCAATCCATACGGGCTAATCCCTGACCCGCGCCATCATGTAGCAGTCCACGTACTCTCCGTTCCGGAATACATAGTGAGCGAGTGTTCCTTCGACAGCGAAGCCGCACTTTCTGTAGAGGTGGACGGCAGGCTCATTGTCCACAAACACGGTCAGCTCAAGCCGCGTCAGGTTCAGCCAGTTGTCCGCCAGGTCAATCGCTGCCCCCAGGAGGGCGGTTCCCACCCCTTTGCCGTGCCAGTCGTCTCGCACCGCCATACCAACTCCGCCGACGTGGCGGCGGCGCGGTCGATTCGGGAAGGTACGCAGGCCAAGGCTGCCCACCACCTCGTCGTCGACGGAGGCCACCAGACTGAAAAAACCGTCCGGCGGTTCTGCCAGCCGCTTGCGCCACTGCTCCAGCGATGGGAAAGGAAGTTGCAGCGTGCCCCAGATGGCCTTGGGACCCGAGAAGATGCGGTGCAGCGCTTCGTAGTCGTTTGGCTCGCTGTGTCGTATAGAAATGCTCTTGGTCATAGCTGCCCTTCCTTGGAATCTCGCGTCCGTCTCCGGTATTCGCCACACGGCGAGCCGAGCGGCCCCCTCCTGCTTGTGCTCCCCCCGACTCCGCAGACCTGGAAGCCGAGCGTCGGGCACTGCGATGAATTAACCCCCGATACCACAGCGTGGCTCAAACGCACCCTTCATCACCAACTCGTGGACCCTCCATACCGGGTCCCAGACGCCGTTCTCCAAGTTGGACAGGATGACCACGTTGATGTCTCGCTGCGGGAAATGCCGCAGGACGCTGCTCACGCCCGCGTTAACGCCCTCCTTCTGATAGCAGACCACGCGTCGAGATGCATCCACATAGAACATAAGACCGTATCCCATCTTGAGCGTCCAGTCATCCCGCTGCCGGTAGTGGACCTGCGGTGTGAGAAAAGCCTCTGTCAGCTCCGGTGAGAGCAGGTCTCCAGCTTGCACCGTCCGAAGAAAGCGATCCAGATCGCGGGCCGTGACGTAGGCACCACTGTCCGGCGATCCAACGGGCGGGAACGAATAGATGTTTCGCTTCCACCCCACGAGCTTGTCGGAGTCGTCCCAGATGGGATCAGCGCCTTCGGCAACGTCCTCATGGACGCGGTCGAGGCGCAGGAAATCGCTCTGCTCCATCCCGGCCTTGGCGAAGACGTTCTCACGCACATAGTCTCGGTAGGATATTCCGGTCACCTGTTCGATCATCAGGCCCAGCAGAATCCAACTGCAGTTGCAGTAGCGGCAGCCTTGCCCAGGTGCGAAGTTGGCCGACTTGTAGACGAACTGGGGCAAGAAGTCTGCCGTCGCCGTCACCGAGTAGTTGGGCTTCGTCCTCCACAGGTCTTCGTAGATCTCACCGTCCTCCTCCTCGCAATCATCTCCGATACCGGAGGAATGGGTCAGAAGATGGAAGACGCTTACATCTGGCGAGATAGCCGTGTCGTGAAGGCCCAGGAAGTTGACAGCCTGGGTATCAAGAGTTAGGTCGCCTCGGTCAACCATCTGCAAGGTCGCGATCGACGTGAACAACTTGGTGACGGATGCGGTATCAAAGCGCACGTCGAGCGTGTTTCTGATCTTCCAGGCACGGCTGGCGTAGCCATAGGCCTCAGCGTACAGCTCTTCGCCACCCCGGGTGATCAGCACAACGCCCGAGAACGCCTCCTGTGCCTCAAGCCCTCGGAAATATCGGTCCAGCCTCTCCATCGTGTTCATTCACATCTCCTGTTGCAGCATCTGCGACCTCCAGGTCGGTGTGAGACGTGGTTAGCCATCCCACAGCCATGACAGCCCGAACGTCCCAGCACTCGGTGCTGGGGCGTCTTGCCTATCCACTGCGCTTCAGCTTGCCCGTCCGCTTGGCGTACATCTCCGCCTGGCGGAAGATGGCGAGCCCCATCGGGATGGCCACCAACCCGATGATCAGCAGCCGGCCCAGATGCGGCAGCAGCGCCGCGGTGCCAGCCCCGTCCAGCAGAGCCGATCGCATCCCCTCCAGGACGTAGGTCGCCGGCGACAGCCGCGTCAGCGGCTGCATCCACCCTGGCAGGACCGAGACCGGGAAGTAGACCCCCGAGATCAGCAGCAACAGCGCCTGGATCACGTGCGTCATCTGCGCCCCTCGCTCCGGAAAGAGGAGCGGCAGCACGGATGCCACCATCCCCAGCCCGATGAAGGACAGGCTCCCCGCCACCAGCATCATGCCCCCGCCGAGCAAGTTGGCCTCGCTCAGGTCCAACTGGAAGAAGAGGGCCACCACGGCCAGGATGATCGCGGTGTGCAGCAGTCCGTAGACCAGCGAGAACAGCGTCTGCCCCACCATGTGCGTGAAGCGTGTGACGGGCGCCATGAAGGTGTACTCGATGGTGCCCTCCCAGCGCTCCCACGCGATCAGCTCGCTGACCTGGTCGAAGACGACGGACAGGTAATGCCATACCAGCGTCCCCACCAGTAGGTAGAGGATCAGGTGGTTGGCGTCGATCTTCTGCCCGGTGACCGCCTCCGTGCCCGCCCCGATGAAGGTGATGGAGAGCGCGTTGGCGATGGAGTAGAGCATCCAGACGACCTCCCAGCCCCAGTAACGCTTCACCAGATTGAAGTTGCGTTCAATGAACGCGTACGACGCCCGTATTTCGTGAACTAGTTGTGCCATGGTTGCCTCCTCGGAATCCCCCAGGTCCTTAAGGCCTCGGGGACCCTTGCTTCCCTACTCATCCTCTACTAGTTTCTTGCCCGTCAGCTCCATGAACACGTCCTCGAGCGTGGGCTCGTGGCCGTTGGAGCCGGGGACCCGCGCTTTGAGGCCGCTCGGCGTGTCCAGCGCGACGATCCGCCCCTCGTCCAGAATGGCGATGCGGTCGCAGAGCGCGTCGGCCTCCTGCATATCGTGCGTGGTCAGCAGGATCGTGGCGTCGTGCTTCTCGCGCAGCTCCCGCAAGAAGTCCTGCACCTCTCGCTTCGACCGGGGGTCGAGCCCCGTCGTGGGCTCATCGAGCAGCAGCAGGATCGGCTGCGTCAGAAACGCTCGCGCCGCAGCCACTTTCTGCTGCATGCCGCGGCTCATCTCTTCCATGGGGCGGTAGATGGCATCCTTCTTCAGGCCGAGCCGGATCAGGATCTCCACTGCGCGCTCCCGCGCCTCGCCAGCGTTGACGCCGTAGAGACGAGCGCCGTAGAGCAGGTTCTCCATGGGCGTCAGCTTCTTGAAGAACGACGCCTCGACCGAGACCCGGTTGATGAGCCGCTTCACGGCCATCTCCTCCTCGCGAACATCGTGGCCGAAGACCGTGATGACACCCTCATCGGGCACCAGCAGGGTGGAGATGCAGCGCACCAAGGTCGACTTGCCGGACCCGTTGGGGCCCAGGATCCCGAAGACCTCGCCCCGCCGAATGCGCAGGCTGACGTCGTTGACGGCCATGACGGTGCTGCGCCCGTTGCCGTTGCGCTTCCAGGGCCAGCGGACGCCCTCGCTCTTCAGGAACATCTTGCTGACGCTTGATACGTCCAATGCGATCTGACTTCGGTGAGTCATGGTCTACCTCCTGAGTGTCCCTTCCCGGTTCAACCGGTGTGTTACAGCAAACAAGGCCGTGGGTACCCACGGCCCTGTGAAGAGATACCAAGATGTGACAAGAAAAAAGGCCGTGGGCGTCGCAATCGCCCACGGCCTTGTTGAGACTAAGTCAAGTCATCTACCGATAGGCGCACTGCGACCAGGGCAGCAGAGCTCCGCCGCTCTTGCGGAGCCGGGCCGCTTGGGTTTCGTTCATCGCAATGCGCATCATTCCCATTTCCTCCCTGAATCAACTCTGACAGCACTATGGTACACTAGATTGGCAGGATGTCAAGTCGGGTGACAACGTTGCGACGACGATGTGCTGGAAAACCATGCCAGTTTGGTGTACAATATGATTACGTGCTGGGTTGTTCCCAGGCTTCCTCAAGGAGGCAGGATGGCCAGGCTGTCGCTTCACTTGCTGGGTCCCTTCCAGGTGACGCTGAACGGGGAACCCGTCACAGGCTTCAAGTCCAACAAGGTCCGAGCCTTGCTGGCCTACCTGGCCGCGGAACCGGATCGTCCCCACACGCGCGAGGTGTTGGCCGGGCTCCTGTGGCCCGAATGGCCTGAGCGAGAGGCCCTGAGCAACCTGCGCTACGCGCTCTCGAACCTCCGCCAAGTGATCGGTGATCGTGGAGGAGCCGAGGGCCCCGAGGCGGCACAGCCGTTCTTGCTCGTCAACCGCAGAACCCTCCAGTTTAACACGGCCAGCGACCACTGGGTCGACGTGAGGGCCTTCAGCGAGCTAGTGGCGGTGGAGGACACCGACCCATCAGCCGTCGAGCGACTAGAAGAGGCCGTCGCTCTGTACCGGGGCAGCTTCCTGGAGGGTTTCTCCCTCGCTGACAGCCCAGCCTTCGAGGAGTGGGCGCTGCTCACGCGGGAGCAGATCGCCCGGCTGGCCTCCTCCGCGCTTCACCAGCTAGCCGCAGCCTGCGAGCAGCGCGGTCAGTACGAGGAGGTCCAGTCCTACGCCTGGCGCCAGCTCGAGCTGGAGCCCTGGGACGAGACCGCTCACCGGCAGCTGATGCGCTCCCTGACGCTCAGCAGGCATCGCGGCGCCGCCCTGGCACAGTACGACACATGTCGCCGCCTGTTGGCCGACGAGCTGGGCGTGGAGCCGGGGGAGGAGACGACGCGGCTCTACGAGCAAATTCGCGACGGCTCCTTCGCCAGCGTAACGAGGGATCGGAGAAGCAGGGAAGCTGTCAGCGTCGCTCCAGTACCCTCGACGACAACGCTCGCCCCCAGATCTCCATCCTTCCTCGACGCAGCGGAGACCCTTGAGGTCGAAACGCCCGTGTTTGTCGCGCGGGAGCGTGAGCTGGCGCGATTGGAGACCTTCCTCGACCTGGCGTTGAGGGGCGAAGGACGGGTGGTGTTCGTCACCGGAGACGCAGGCAGCGGCAAGACGGCTCTGGTGCAGGCGTTCGCCCGGCACGCTCAACAGGTACACTCCAATCTGATTGTCGCCTCCGGGGACTGCAACGCCTACACCGGGATCGGCGATCCCTATCTACCCTTTCGCCAGATCCTGGAGTCGCTGACCGGGGACGTCGAAGCCCGATGGGCCGCCGGGACCATCACCACAGAACGCGCCCGCCGCCTGTGGAGCATCCTTCCCGTGACGGCCCAGGCCCTAGTGGAGCACGCCCCCGACCTCATCGATACCTTTGTCCCTCGCGGCACTCTCCTTGAGCGCGTCGCCTTGCACCAGCAAGCAGCCTCCGTCGACACTGCCGCGCTGCACGGCGTGCCTGGGATCGCCGGGGCCGACCACACCGGTTGGCTCGGCCGCCTGGCTGAGCGCTTGGAGCAGCATCTGAGCGGCGTCAGCATCCTCAGCCCGCATCAGCTCGCCATATTCGAGCAATACAGCCGGGTGCTCCGTGCGTTGGGACGTCAGGTGCCGCTGGTGTTGATGCTGGACGATCTCCAATGGGCGGACGCCGGCTCCATACACCTCCTCTTCCACCTGGGCCGTCAGTTGGCCGGCAGACGACTCCTGATCGTGGGGATCTACCGGAGCGAGCAGGTTGCCATCGGAAGAGATGGCGATCAGCACCCGCTCGAGCCGGTGATTGACGAGCTGCAGCGCAGCTTCGGTGACGTCACGATCGACCTGGGTCAGGCGGAAAGCCGGAACTTCATGGAAGCTCTGTTGGACAGCGAGCCCAACCGGCTGGGACGCGCGTTCCGGGCCATGCTCTACTGGCAGACGCATGGCCACCCCCTATTCACGATCGAGCTGCTGCGCGGATTGCAGCAACGTGGAGATCTAGCGCAGGACACCGAGGGCCGCTGGGTCGCTGGTCCGACGTTGGACTGGGAGACGCTTCCGGGGCGCGTGGAGGCGGTAATCGCCGGGCGCGTCGGCCGATTGGACGAACCGCTACGCGCCGCCCTTCGGGTGGCCAGCGTGGAGGGCGAACGGTTCACGGCCGAGGTGGTGGCCCAGGTGCAAGGGACCGATGAGCAGGAGATGCTGAGGTGCCTCAGTCGGCAATTGGATAGAAGGCACCGCTTGGTGCAAGCCGAGAGCATCCAGCGCATCGATGGAAGGACTGTGTCTCGCTATCGATTCCGGCACATCCTATTCCAGAGGTACCTCTACGACACGCTGGACGAGGTCGAACGCGTGCATCTGCACGAACGGGTTGGGATGGCTCTGGAGGGACTCTACGGCGCCGAGGAGGAGGTCGAGGAAGTCGCCGTCCAGTTGGCACTTCATTTCCGGAAGGCACAACTTGCGGACAAGGCGATTCACTATCTCCAGCAGGCCGGGGACAAGGCCGTCCAGGTGTCAGCCTACCCGGAAGCGATCAGCCATCTGACTCTGGCGCTGGATCTGCTCGAGAGCCTGTCGGACTCCCCTGAGCGGGCGGAGAGGGAGCTTGCTCTACAGGTCTCCCTCAGCATGGCCAGGATGGGCGGTATTCCCAGTCCAGAATGGGCAAGGGCTGTCACCCGGGCACGCGAGCTGTCCCATCAGATGGGGAAGACATCTCAGTTCTGTCGGGTCTTGGGTGAGATGTCGATCCTTCACTACGTGCGGGCAGAATATCTGCAGGCACGCGAGCTGGCGGAGGAGGCCTTGAGGGTGGCCCAACAGGCCGACGATCCGCTGCTGGTGGCGTTGGGCCACTGGTATCTGGGATTCATCAGATTCGGTCTTGGAGAACATCTCGCGGCCCGCGCGCACCTGGAGCGGATGATCTCCTTCTATGATCCTGAGCAGCATCATCAGGCCTACTTGTCAATGCGCGGATCGGACCCTGGAGTGAGTGCTCGGGCGTATCATGCCTCCTGCTTGTGGTGTCTGGGGTATCCGGAACAGGCCGCGGAACGAAGCCAGGAGGCACTGGCGCTGGCTCGAGCGCTTGATCACCCCTTCACGCTGGCCGATGTCGTCTGTTTTGGCGGTTGTGTCCTCAATCAGATGCGCCGGGATGCACCGGCGCTTAAGGAGGACGCCGAGGAATTGATGGGCATATCAGAAGGGATGTGGTCCCCATCTTTTCTGGGGCAGGGAACCGCGTTCCTGGGAGAAGCGCTAGCTGAGCTGGAGCGCGTCGAAGCGGGGATCGAGCAGATCCATGAGGGCATGGTGATCAGCCAGTCCATCGACGCCCGGTGCTTCTTGTCGGCAACACTGGCGGCTCTGGCCAAGGCCCAGGCGAAGGATGGACAGCCAGAGGTGGCCCTTGCCACCCTATCAGACGCGCTGGCCATGGTGGAGGAGACAGAGGAGCGGTACTACGAACCAGAGCTTCGACGCCTGCGAGGCGAGCTTTTCCTGACACAGGGCGATGCAATCGGCGCGGAAGCCAGCTTCAAGGAGGCCATCGAGGTAGCCCGCCGTCAGCGTGCCAAGTCCTGGGAGCTCCGGTCGACGGTCAGCCTCTGCCGCCTGTGGCAGAAGCAGCGAAAACAAGAGAAGGCCTGGCAGCGCCTAGCGGAGATCTACAGTTGGTTCACCGAGGGCTTCGACACGCCCGACTTGAGGGAGGCCAAGGCTTTGCTGGAAGAGCTGGCGGACGTCTCAAGGAACGGGCTGGAACCCTGATGGCAGGAGTGGGAGACGGTGTCCGACAGCGAAGGATGGTGCACCGATCGAGCCTCCGCATCGGTGGCCACGGGTGGGCAGATCGCCGCGACCCTTTGAACAGCCCGGTGACCGCAGCACCATGCGGCTGGCGATTGCGCGGGCGCGATGCTGTGCTATAATAATCTCTGTCGACGGCGAACTGGAAGGGTGCCGGAGTGGACGAACGGGGCGGTCTCGAAAACCGCTGTGGTCTTTATTGGCCACCGAGGGTTCGAATCCCTCCCCTTCCGCTGAGAAGGCCCTTGCTCCCGCAAGGGCCTTTCTTTTGCCCAAGGGCCGGCTTAGCCGCGTGATGGCAGCCGGGCTGGGAGAGGTCCCTAGCCTTCCTCTCCGCCATGGATCACGACTTCGCCTTCACGGACCTCGACCCGATCGCCATTGCGAATCCGAGAGATCTCCACCTGGTCAACCATGGGAATCTCGGCGATGACGGCCCCCACCGCTATGACCGGGTCGGCCTCGGCGTTGACGATGGCGGCTGGTGCTAGACTGTTGCGGGCCAAGCGATAGAGTACGTAGGAACCGACGGTGCTACCCTTGCCGGTGGGAAACACGAGCACCCGTCCCGCCACGCATTGCCCCTCCAAGGGGTGACCGGGATCGACGACCAGGCCGGTGTCTGGATCGACGCCCCCGAAAAAGCTGATGGGCTGGAGGGAGACCAGCGCCTCCCCCTCGGCGTGCCCGGCCTTGACGACGCGCGCGAGAACGCGGATCATCGCGTCAGGTCGATCGATTCGATATTCCAGAACAAGGACCGCTGACCAGGATCGAGAACGACTCCCTCCACTTCGGGCCCCACAGCAATGACCCGAGGCACGAAGTACAACGGTAAGACAGGCAGATCCTCGGCGAAGATCCGCTGAGCCTCCTGGTGAGAGCTGACGAAGGACGACGTCCCGTAGAGCGCGCTGAGCGCCGATTGGCAGGCCTCATCGTAAGCTTCGCTGGCATAGCCAGGATTGTTGCTCGTGGACCACCAGTTTTCCTCAGTGGGGATGTTCGACGACAGGTACAATCCACAAGGCGCGTCGAGGCCATTCAGCCAAGAGAACAGCGCCAGATCGAACTGACGACCAAAAACAGGTCCATCCGGACCATCGGCATAGAACACGTCGGGGGGAAGGTACTCAATCGCCAGACCAACGCCGCAGCTGGCCAAGTTCTGTTCCACGATCCGAGCGGCCCGCTGGCGAGCCGCATCCCCCTCCGTCGTCAACAGCGTGACCGAGAAGACGGTTCCCGAGGTCACGCCCGGCACGTCCCGAGCCTCCAGCACGCCGTCCCCATCTGCGTCCTGCCAGCCAGCCTCCTCCAGCATCGATCGGCCGGCCGCCGGATCGTAAGGCCAACGGCGGAGCCCTTGGCTGGCATGCAAAGGGTGCCCCGGTGGGACGTAACTGTGCGCTACCGTAGGATCGGCGTAAGGGAACGCCTCCGCGGCGATACGCTCCCGGTCGACACAGTGGGCCAAGCCCTGCCGCACCTGTCGATCGTCGAAGAACGTCACGCGGCCTGACCAGCGAGCCGGCTGGATCCCAAAATCAAGATGCTCCCACTCGCTGCTGGGGGCCGAGATCAACGCCACGCTGTCAGACGCCGAAAGCTCCTTCAGCGAAGCAGGCGCCGCGGCGCCAACGAGGTCCTCGGCAACGATGTCACAGGCACCGCTCACTAACCCGTCCATAGCCCGCTGTGGATCGTCGATGAAGCGGAACGTCACCCGGTCGAGGTGAGGAAGGCCCTCCGAAGCACGGAAGTAGTGCGGATTGCGCACCAGGGTGATGTGATCGCCCGCCACCCATCTCTCGACCACAAAGGGGCCCCATCCCAGGGGCCGATGCTGCACCACGTCGGCCTCCAGCAGGTTGTCGATCTGCTTGCTCCCCAGGACGTGCTCGGGTAGCGGATGGTAGAAGTTGAGCAGGTAGTACGTATCCCGATAGCCGGGCACACCGGTCCAGACAACGGTCCGATCGTCCTCCACCTCGTAGTTGGCGGTGCGATCCAGCCTCCGTTGAAGCGCCGCATCGTCAAGCTGACCGGCAAGCTCGAAGGAGAACCGGGAGTCGACGGATGTGAGGGGCTCCCCGTCGGCCCACTTAACGTCGGCACGCAGGGTGAATGTGACGACCATCTGCGTCATGGTGATCAGGTCTCCCCCGAAGACCGTCTCCACGCCGTCGCCATTCCGCACCTCCACATCAGGGAGCAGTTCCACCACCTCCCCGTCGACATTGAGTACGCGCTCTCCCTCTCCCACCTCTACGGTCCGCAACGCAGCGTCATCATGTTCAAGACTGGGAAGCCGCTCCAAAATGACGCCCTCGAAAGCGTAACCCGGCGTTTCGATGGGACCATCGTAGATGGCATCCAACACATTGCGCGCGGCCCGGGAGGGCCCCCCGTAGATGAAGAGCGTGTTCGGCTCCTCAGCTTGGCAAACGGTAAGCTCCTTGGGCGGAACCGGCGTTGCCGTCGGAGTGTTGGTGGGCACGGGGCTGGATGTAGGCGTCGGCATAGCCGTTGGCGGATCCAGCGTCGCCGTGGGATCAGGCGGAACGCGTACAGCACAGGCCGTGATTAGCGCGATGCCGAGCAGCGCGATCAAAGCCAGGAGACGACAGTACTTGATTGGTCGATGGACAGGTCGAATCATCAATGAGCCTCACAGCTACAGCTAGTAAGCCCTGGCGAAAACAGCACGCACCTCAGCCTCTTCGCCGCAGCGAACGCAGGTTCCCGTGCCCGGCTCTTGCTCCAGCGGGATACAACGCAAGGTCGCTTTTGTGTCATCCTTGATCTGGGCCTCGCACGCCGCATCGCCGCACCACCAGGCGTGGGCAAACCCTTCACTCACCGCTTCCCTGAACTGATCGTAGTCCTCAGGGTAATATGTGTGCTCCTCGCGGAAGGCCAGGGCCTGATCACAAAGGTTCTTCTGAATCTCATCCAGGGTGTCGCGGGTAGCCTCGCCCAACCCTTGCCCAATGGGGACCGCCTGCTTCCTCCCGCGGCCGGCGAGATCGCGTCGCACCAGCATCACCTGGTTCTGCCGCACATCCCGGGGACCGATCTCGACCCGCAGAGGTACGCCACGCATCTCCCACTCGTTGAACTTCCAGCCGGGGGAGTAAGCGTCGCGATCATCCACGTGGATGCGCACGTCGCTCCCAATGAGGCCCTTGACGCGCTCCACCGCCTCCAACACCGTGCTGCGCTCATCCTCGCCCTTCCAGATGGGCACGATGACGACCTGGTGAGGAGCCAACTTGGGGGGCAGCACCAACCCCTGATCATCCCCGTGGACCATCACCACGGCCCCCACCATGCGCGTGCTAACCCCCCAACTGGTCGTCCACACGTACTGAAGCTCGTTGTTCTCGTCAAGGTATTGAATGTCGAACGCCTGGGCAAAGTTTTGACCCAGAAAATGGCTGGTGCCCGCCTGCAGGGCCTTGTGGTCGCCCATCATGGCTTCAATCGTGTAGCTGTTCACCGCGCCAGCGAACTTGTCGCTCTCGCTCTTGCGACCGGGGATAACGGGGATCGCCGCGTCCTCGACGGCGAAATCGACGTACACGTCGAGCATACGCAAGGTCTCCTCCCGGGCCTCCTCCGCCGTGGCATGCGCCGTGTGCCCCTCCTGCCAGAGAAACTCGGTCGTGCGAAGGAAAGGACGGGTGCGCATCTCCCAGCGCACCACGTTGGCCCACTGGTTAATCAACACCGGCAGATCGCGGTACGACTGAATCCAGTTCGCGTACATATGTCCGATGATCGTCTCTGACGTGGGGCGCACCACCAGGGGCTCCTCTAGCTCCTTGCCGCCGCCGTGGGTAACGACGGCCAGCTCGGGGGAGAAACCAGCGACGTGCTCGCTCTCTTTCTGAATGAAGCTCAGAGGGATCAGCAGGGGGAAGTAGGCATTGACGTGCCCCGTCGCCTTGAAGCGGCTATCAAGGCCCTCCTTGATGTTCTCCCAGAGCGTGAACCCATAGGGCTTGATCACCATGCACCCCTTGACAGGTGCATAGTCAGCTAGGTCCGTTTTCTGAATGACGTCCGTGTACCAGCGGGAGTAGTCCTCGCTGCGGGGCGTGATCTTCTCAGCCACAATTCTCTCCTTTTCTCTTCCTTATGGTCGTTGTCCGATAGTGATTCAGCCGGTTCAGAAGGTAATGACGCGATAGGGATAGACGTTGATCACCTCAGTCTCCGCATAGCGCGTATGCGTCGGCTCCGGTCCGTAGACGTGTTTGTGTCCATGGAGCAGGTAGCGGGGCTTGAAAGCGTCCATGAACCCCAGAAACGTCTTGAACCCTTGGTGCGCCCGATCCGGGCCGTCGTGGATCCCTTGTGGGGGCGAGTGCGCGACCAAGATATCCACGTACCGCCCATGGTATAGACGGTTCAGCAACAAGCGCGGCGTGATACACCAAGCCTTCCACCCCATCTGGCGCTCCGTGTATTGATAGGGGGCGCCTGGTTTGTAGCGAATGGATCCTTCCAGGCCAGCAAGAAGTAGCCCCTTGCTCTCCACCACCTCGCCGTCCAGGTCGATCCAGCCTCCAGGCTCGCTCAGCACAAGCCCGTTCGCCTTGTACTCCGGATGGTCGTGATTCCCATGGACGTAGAAACAGGGAGCCTTCAGCATCGTCGCGATATACTCCAGATAGGAGTACGAGAGATCGCCACAGGAGATCGCCAGATCCACGTCATCGAAGCGCCCATTGGTGCAGCCGCTGTAGACAGCATCAACCACATGGTCGCTGACGGCGAGGATCTTCACCCGCCTACTCCTTCGACCACTTGCGCTCGTAGTTCATCTCCAGTTTATTGAGGATCGCCTGCTCCAGATCGATCCCCTCCAAGTACGCCAGTTGGAGCAGATAGAGGGCCACGTCAGCCAGCTCCTCGGCAAGGGACTCTTGGTCCACCTCCTCGCCCCACTGAAAATGCTCCAGGACCTCCGCTGCCTCGATCGAGAGCGAAATGGCGATGTTGCGGGGCGTCTGTGGAGACGGCGACATCTCTCGATACCAGCCCATCGCCTCCACAAAGCGGTTCATCTCGTCGGTCAGCTCTTCAATCGTCCTTGACATAGGACCAGACAGTACCTGCCCTCTCGCCTCCCCTCGCACCAAGGCGCCCGGGTAGCCAGACCGGAAGGCCATCAGATACGAGCCAATCTCACAAAAAAACAGCCCTCATCGTCTGGAGGGCTGGTTACCTGCGATCTAGCAATACAACCCAAGATGCCTATCCAGACCCCTCGGCCGGCGGGATAGGGCTAGGCGGGCTGAAAAAACCGATAGCGAATGCGAGATCCATCGTGAAACGCAGTATACACTGAAAAGAGGAAGATGTCAACGCATTTTCTGCCGGGTGGGTCCCCGTCCCACATGCCAGCGCTATGTGCCGCGAACTCCCTCCCTACGCTTGGCGAGCAGCGCGGCTGCTGCCAGGCCGATCGTCATCACGAGTATCATCAGAGTCACTCGCGGCCGCAATGGGGCTGGATCCGACCTCTTCAGCGTCATCCCTCCCACTGGAATGGCCTGCCCCTCCCCCAAGAGCACGAACTCACTCGCCTGGCATATCTCCACGGACAGCCAGTTCTCCCCAGCTTGGCTGTTGGTCCCAGGACACGCCGCGTCCTCCCAGCCGACCCCCGCCCATCTCCCAAGCATGAGCGTCGCTTCATCGTCGATACCGTTCAGATCCTCCTGGCTGTAGTGAATGGTGATGAGAACCGAGTCCTGGAAGACGTAGCCGGGTTGGAGATAGGGCCCCTGGTAGGCCTCCAGTGTGAAGGTATGTCCGGCGTAGAGCCAGGGAGCCGTGGGATGGGTCGGCCCGTTGAGGGGCTTGAGGATGATGGTGATGGTCTCGCTCACCGCGCCCGGCGGGATCTCCACGGTGGTGCTCAGCCCCTGCCCGTCAACGTAGACCACAGTGCCCCCTGCCCCCGGGGTGACGATGCTGATCACCGCGTCGGGGTGCTGGGCGGCGATGACGGCGCGGGCGACGTTATTGCCGGGGTCCGGGTCGTTCCGGCTTGAGGCGCTGATGACGGCCGTGTTCGTGATCAGTGTGCCTGGTGTCACCGTTTTCACGGTGGCCGAAATGAGCAGGCTGGCGGCGTAGTCCCCCGCCAACGTCCCCACAGTCCATGCCCCGCTGACCGCGTCGTAGTCCCCGCTGTCGTCCGAGAGATACGTCACGCCGCTGGGCAGGACGTCGCTGATCACCAGCCCCACGACGCCGTCGGGTCCCTTGTTCGTCACCGTCACCGTGTAGACGATGGTCTCGACAGAGCGCGGCGTGTGGTCGCTCACCTGCTTCTCCAGCGCCAGGTCGGCGTTGCGCACCGTGACCACCGCCGTGTCCGTGTCGGTCAGCGCCTGGCTATCCGTCACCGTGAGGGTGAACGTGAGCGGGCCTGTCGTCCACGGCGCCGTGAACGTCGGCGAGACCGCGCCGGCGTCGCTCAGCGTCACGCCCGGGCCGCCTATCTGGGTCCAGTCGTAGGCCAGCAGGTCGCCGTCGGGGTCGGAGCTTCCGCTGCCGTCCAGCGTGACCAGATCGTTCGAGTTGACGCTCCGGTCCCCGCCGGCGTCGGCGACCGGCGGGAGATGGATCACGCCCAGTAGCGCAAACTCACTCAGGTGGCATACCTCCACGGACAGCCAGTTCTCCAGGGGCTCGCGGGTGTACCCGTCGCACGCCGCGTCCTGCCAACCGCCCTCCGTCCAGGTCGCGATCATCAGCGTCGCCTCATCCTCGATCCCGTTCAGGTCCTCGTCGCTATATTGGACCGTGACCGAGATCGGCTCCTGGAAGACATAGCCCGGCAGCAGGGTCGGCCCCTGGTAGGCCTCCAGCGTGAAGGCGTGACCGGCGTAGGCCGAGGGATCCGTGGGGTGCGTCGGCCCGCCGAGCGGCGTGAGGATGGTCGTGATCGTCTCGCTCACCGCACCCGCGGCGATCTCCACTGTCGTGGTGTAGCCCTCCCCGTCCACGTGGACCAGCGTCCCGCTCAGCTCTGGCGTGACGGTGATGATCACCGCATCCGGATCTTGAGCGGCGATGGCTGCCCGGGCCACGTGATCGCCCATGCTTGGATCGGGTCGGCTTGAGGCGCTGATGACGGCCGTGTTCGTGATCAGCGTGCCTGGTGTGACCGCGTCCACGGTGGCCGAAATCAGCAGGCTGGCGTCATAGCCACCCGCCAGCGACCCCACGGTCCAGGCCCCGCTGACCGCGTCGTAGTCCCCGCTGTCGTCCGACAGATACGTCACGCCGCTGGGCAGGACGTCGCTGATCATCAGCCCCACGACGCCGTCGGG
>Ga0207796_1000203_pt1 | contig 26025 bp, 24 predicted proteins | sample Pon1CUnioCityCA_6_FD_187274 | JGI IMG/M metagenome (GOLD analysis project Ga0207796, IMG submission 187274) | Marine sediment microbial community from Union City, CA, USA - Pond 1C Sediment 1 (SPAdes) | ecosystem: Environmental > Aquatic > Marine > Intertidal zone > Salt pond sediment ... | reverse complement strand
GTCCAGATGACCTGGACCAGATCCTGGCGGCAGAGGATCCGCGGCTGGCACGGTTGGCCGATCCTACAAGCTGGCCTGAGCAGGCCGCCCTGGCTGCCGCTGGCGATTGGGAAGCCCTGGACGCACTGCAGGAAAGGCTAAAGGGAGGGCGGCGGCCCTGATATTCGTGGATTTCCGGACTTGGCGCCCAGACAGAGATGCAGCAGTTGGGTCTGGGCAGTTAACCCCGGCGGCTTGGGTGTGCGGGGAACAGAAAATAGGAGGGTGAGTTGAGCGGACACTCAAAGTGGTCGACGATTAAACGGAAGAAAGAGGCCAGTGACGCAAAGCGAGGGCAGATCTTTACCAAGCTGGCCAAAGAGATTGCCATTGCAGCCCGGGAGGGCCCCGATCCCGATACAAACTTCAAGCTGCGGCTGGTGATTGACAAGGCCAAATCGGCCAATATGCCCAAGGACAATATCGAGCGCGCCATCCGACGGGGGGCTGGGCTGGAAAAAGGTGCCGAGCTCGAAGAGATCACCTACGAGGGCTATGGACCGCACGGTGTGGCCATGATCATCGAGGTGGTCACCGACAACCGCAACCGGGCTGTGGCCGACATCCGGCGCGGGTTCACCAAGATGGGTGGCAGTCTCGGCGAGACGGGCTGTGTGGCCTGGCAGTTCGAATCAAAGGGCTATCTTACCCTGGAGCCCGATGGCCTGGACCAGGATCAGATCTTTGATATCGCGGTCGAGTGGGGGGCGGACGACGTGGTCTTTGGCGCTGATCTGATTGAGATCTTTACGAGCCCGGATGACTTTCGAACGGTGCGGGAGGCGTTCGAAGGGCGGGGCATTGCCCTGCAGTCGGCCGAGATCACGCTGGTGCCCAAGACGACGATTGACCTGGACCAGAAGAAGGCCATGCAGAATATGAATCTGATCAATGCCCTGGAGGACCTCGACGATGTCCAGCAGGTGTACTCGAATCTGGATATCACCGATGAGTTGATGGCTGTGTTTGAGAACGAGGACTAGTGCTAGTTCTGGGCGTAGATCCTGGTACGGCAATCACTGGCTACGGGTTGGTGCGCGAAGAGGAAGGGGGGCTGACGCTGGTCGACTATGGTGTCATCACCACGCCGGCGGGCCAGCCCCTTCCAGAGCGTCTGCAGACCATCTACTCCGGACTGGCGGACGTGGCTGGCAAACACCAGCCCCAGCAAGCAGCCGTCGAGGAACTGTTCTTTAGCCGCAACGTGCGCACGGCCCTGTCGGTGGGGCACGCGCGCGGGGTGGCGCTGCTGGCCCTAGTTGATGCAGGGCTGGCCATTTACGAGTACAAGCCGCTGGAGATCAAGCAGGCCATCACCGGATATGGCGGCGCGGACAAGCAGCAGGTGCAGGAGATGGTGCGCCTGCTGCTAAACCTGGATCACGTGCCCCAGCCCGACGATGCCGCGGACGCCGTGGCAGTAGCTGTGTGCCATATCCATTCGGCGCGCATGACGGCGCTGATAGAAGAGGCGGGGTGAGCCGTGCTTGCCAGTTTGAGCGGAAAGGTGGCGGCGACCGGCGAGGACTTTGTTGTTATCAAGGCCGGCGGCGTGGGCTTTTACGTCTCTGTGCCCCAGACCGTGCTCGATAGTCTGCCTGGTCCTGGCATGGAGCTGACGGTCCACACCCATCTGCATGTGCGCGAGAACGACCTGGCACTGTATGGCTTTGGCTCCAGGGAGGACTTGGCCCTCTTCCGGTTGCTGCTGGGCGTTTCGGGGATCGGGCCAAAGGTGGCGCTGTCCCTCCTCTCGTTTCTGCCAAGGGATCGGCTTCAGGCAGCTATTGCGCAGGAGGATGTGGCCATGCTGGCCCGGGTGCCCGGCATCGGCCCCAAGACTGCCAAGAAGCTGGTGTTTGATCTGAAGGACAAGATAGCGGCGGAGATAATGCCCGGGGAGCCCCAGCCCGTCCTCACTGAGGCCGATGCCGACCTTATTGCTGCACTGACCTCGCTGGGCTATAGTGTCTCTGAAGCGCAGGAGGCGATCCGTTCGTTGCCCCGCGAAGCACTTGCACTGGAGGAGCGGGTGCGGCTGGCGCTGGCCTACTTTACTTTGTGAGTGTCCCTATTGCTCGGCGGTGTCCGCTGACCGCCTGATCACGGTCTTTACCCGCTTGTTGAACGAGCGGCGGTCGAGCAGAACACGCCGCCCACAGACCTGGCACTTGATCCCGATGTCGGCGCCGATGCGAACGACGCGCCACTCGTAGCTGCCGCAGGGATGGGGCTTGCGCAGCCGAACCAGGTCGCCAATTTGGACCTCTTTGCCCATCCCTCAATCTCCCCTGGAGCGGAGGCTTGCCGGGAGCCATTCGTCTGGCGATGACCCCTCGCCTCGCCCGCTTTGCAGAACCTTCCTGAGCAAGTCCGGCCGGTTGGTGATGATGATGTCCACCCCCTGGCGCATCAGCTGCCACATCCTCCCCGGATCATCCACTGTCCAGGTGTGCACGCGGTAGCCCCGTTTCGTCGCCCAGGACATATATCTGTCATCGACCTGGCTGTGGTGGGGATGGAGAGCGTCGAGCCGGAGCAGGTAGCGCGCCCAGGGCCAGCGTTGGAGCAGCGGCATGTCAGGGGCGTAGAGCAGTCCCACAGAGATCCAGGGATTCAGCCGGTTGACCCATCGCAGGGCCAGGGGGTTGAAGGAGGATACGATGGCCCTATCTAGTAGGTGGTTATCCTCGATGGCGCGGACCACGCCTGCAGCCAGGCCGTCATCGCGGAGGCTGTCTGTCTTGAGCTCGATATTGAGCAGGAGTTGGTGCCCAACCGCATCGATGACTTCCTGCAGCGTGGGGATTTGCTCCCCTGCAAAGGCCGGGTCAAAGTGGCTGCCCGCATCGAGCTCCTTGAGTTCGGCGAGAGTTCTCTCCCGGACCGGACCTGTGCCGTCTGTAGTGGTCTCCAGGCCAAAGTCGTGGATGACGACTAGCTCGCCGTCGCTGGAGGGCTGCACGTCGAGCTCGATCCCATCTGCTCCGAGCTCGACGGCATGCAAGAAGGCTGCCAGCGTGTTCTCAGGCGCCTCGGCGCTGGCACCCCTATGGGCAAAATTGAGCGGGCGGTCCTGATAGAACGACGGCATGCGCTATACCCAGACCTCGAGGTATGCCATGGCGCCTGTTGCCCGCGGGCATCAGGCGGAGGCTTTGGCCTCTTGCCGCGTGCCCCGTAACCTGCCGGTTTCCCAGACCACGAGCAGGGGCACGGCGTTAAAGATGGACGAGTAGGTGCCCGAGAGCAACCCTACCAGCAGAACGGCTACGAACTGCTTTGTCGTAGCTCCGCCAAAGAGCAACAGCGCGATGAGCACAAAGATGGCGTTGAGCTGGGTTGCCAGTGAGCGGTGGATCGTCTCCAGCAAGCTGCGGTTAACGATGGTTTCGTACGACTCGCCGCGCCGCCGGGGGATATTCTCCCGGATGCGGTCAAAGACTACGATGGTGTCCTGGACACTAAAGCCGATGACGGTCAGCAGGGCTGTCAGGAAGAGGGCATCAGCTTCCCAGTTCAGGATCAGGCCAGCAAGGGAAAATAGCCCCAAGGTGACCAGGATGTCGTGGATCATTGCCGCGATGGCGCACATGCCATAGCGGAAGGCGTTGGGCACCTTGCGGAAGGCAAAGATGATAAAGGCCAGGATAAAGAGGGCGGCCACTGCCACCGCTATCCCTGCTGTGCGTGTCACCTCGGCGCCGACTGCCGGGCCAACTGACTCGAATCGCAGCTCCTCTGCCGGGCCGAATTCGGCTTCCAAAGCGTCCATAACCGTGACTTTGGCTGCCGGATCCATCGCCTTGGTGCGTATGAGTACGGTGTCGTCGGCTGTCGTCGTCACTGTGCTGCCAGGATAGTCACTCTCTGCAAGCACCTGGCGGACGTCGGCTGGCTGGGTGACTTGGTCAAAGCGCAACTCCAGTAACGTCCCACCGGTAAAGTCAATGCTGAGCTTGACTGGGGAGCCAAAGGTGATGATCGAGTAGACTATCGCCACCAGTCCAGGGATGATGATCAGCGACGAAAGCAAAAAGTACCAGTGTCTCTTCTCTACAATGTTGAACATTAGAACTCCTCCGCGCACCAGACCCGATTAGACGCCCATCAAGAAACTGCTGGATTCTAGCTTCTCACCCAGCCACCTGAAGGCCAGCCGCATGAAGGTCCGGGTGACGGTAATGGCTGTGAATATATTGATGATGACACCCAGGGCAAGGGTGATGGCAAAGCCCCGCACCGCTCCCGCGCCAAAGGTGGAGCCAAAGTAGAATAGGATGGCGCAGGTGATGAGGGTTGAGATATTCGAGTCCCGGATAGAGGTCCAGGCCCGGGAAAATCCAGCCTCGATGGCTGAGGTCAGGTTGCGGCCCGCCCGCAACTCCTCTTTCATCCGCTCAAAGACGAGGATGTTTGCGTCCACGGCCATGCCGGTTGAGAGGATGAAACCGGTTATGGCGGGCAGCGTCAGCGTCACGCTGTTGAGTCCAGCTGCGGCCAGGGCAACCGTCACCAGCAGCAGGATGATACCGAGCATCATGGGCCAGGCATCGCGCCGGTCGACGAAATAGCTGACGAGCATGAGCAGGCTGATCAGCAATAGGATCGGCCATCCCACCATATAGACCGCCAGGTTGAGCATCCCGTACAGGACCAGGGCCAGGGCTGCCAGGAAGCCGGGCACCCGATAGTAGATGAGCATGAAGAGCAGCACGATGCCGAGGCCAACGAGTCCGGCACGGATGCTGCGCTGTACCGAGTCCTGTCCGAGGGTGGGTCCGATGGTCCGGGTGGTCTCGACGCGCAAGGGCACCGGCAGCGAACCGTAGCGTAGCTGGACCACGAGATTCTGTGCTTCTTCCAGCGTAAAGTCTCCCTGGATCACACCCTGTCCATCGGGGATCTGACTCTGGATAACGGGGCTGGAGATGACCTTCTTGTCCAGCACAATCGAGGCAAACCTTTGGATATTGCGACCCGTAAAGTCGGCAAAGATTTCGCCGCCCTCGTCATCTAACTCGAAGGCGATCATGAACTGGCCGGTTTGCTCGTCGCGCTGAACACCTGCATTCCTCAGGTGCGCGCCGGTCAGGATTGTCGCATAGACACGATCGGTGTACACCAGCGTCGGGCTAATGGGGCTCACCGGCGTGGTGATCTCGCCTGGCTGGGCAAGGTGGGTCGTGGCTCCCTCCGATTCCAGTTGGGGGTAGGTGGTGTACACGGCTACGCCCGGAGGAAGGAACTCGTCGCCTGCATCGATGAACTCGAGCAGGCCAGTCTCCTTGAGGGTGGCGATCGCCTGATCGGGATCGTCCACGCCCGGCAACTCCACGATAATGCGCCGGTCCCCCTGAGTCTGTACAAGCGGCTCGACCACGCCGAGAGCGTTTACACGATTCTCGATAATCGTGGCAGCCACATCCAGCGCGCCATCCTCCAGCTCCTGACCGGCCTCCAAGTCGGCCTCCAGAAGTACCTGGAGCCCACCTTGCAGATCCAGCCCCTGCCGGATCTCAAAGTCGCGTTGGATGTCGATTGGGCCCAGCGAGATGTGCAGCCCCGGACTGCCGGGCACCACGACAAAGAGGGCAATGGCGGCCAGGATGATGACAAGGATAAACAGGACAGTACTACGGTTTCTCATGATATCTACGCTGTTCCTCCCGGGTATTCCGGATTGGTCAGTCTGCTCTTCGTGTCCACCATCAGGCAAACAGAACGATTATACTCTATCGTCTGGTAGTTGTCAAAACTACTTGACAGGCTTGATGAAATGGGGTATAATGCCGGAAACAAGGATGGAGATGCTGTTGTGCTGAAGAGCTGCTGCATCCTATTATATCGTAACGACGTTGAGCAGGAGGAGTAGGTGGACGGGCCCTGGTGAACGGGCGCTCCGGCAGAGAGGGAGGTCACCGGCTGCAAGCCTCCCACAGCAGCCATCCACCGAAGGTCGCCTGGGAGTTGGTTGACTGAGAACCATAGGTTGTAGGTCAACCCGGGTTCGCCCGTTAGCGCGCAAGAGTGGGCAGAGAGAGCCGGCTGGATTACTGAGCCTGGGGTTTTCTCGCCAAGCAAGGTGGTACCGCGAAAGCTGAACCCTTTTCGTCCTTGTGGATGAAGGGGTTCTTTCTTTGGCAGGACGGGCCAGCCAGACGTGTCCTGGTAAGAGGGAGTGTGTAGGCCGGAGCGAGATGATGCCCTGGTGGGACATCTACTTCAACGAGCTGTATCTGCGCATGTTCAGGACAATTATGACGCCCGAGCGCACAGCCCAGGAGGTAGCTGGCGTCATGACCCTGCTGGATCTGCAGCCGGGTTCCCGTATTTTGGATCTGTGCTGCGGACAGGGCAGGCATGCGGTGCCACTGGCGCAGGCGGGTCACCGGCTGACCGGGCTGGACCGCTCAGAGTATCTTCTGGCTCAGGCCAGATCGGCGTCAGATTCGGCAGGCGTTGGCGTCGAATGGGTGCGGGGCGATATGCGCCACCTGCCCTGGCGAGAGCAGTTTGATGCCTGCCTGAGTCTCTTTTCGGCCTTTGGTTATTTTGAGGACGATGCAGAGAACGAGCAGGTGCTGGTCGAGGTGCAGCGTTCGCTCAAGCCGGGTGGTGTCTTTTTTCTTGATGTGTCCAACCGGGACTACTGCCTGCTGCGCATGTGGCCCAATGACTGGCGGCGTGTCGAGGGGGCAACCGTGCTGGAAGAGACAACCTTTGACGCGCTGACCTCCAGGTTCACGACGACCTTTACCTGGGCTGAGGGGGGCAAGTGGGAGAGCTTGACTCATAGCGTTCGCCACTATACGGCGTCAGAGCTGACGGGGATGCTACAACGGGTTGGACTGGCGCCGGTGGCCTACTATGGCAGCTTTGAAGGCGAGGAGTTCGATTTTTATAGCAGCCGGTTGATCGTAATCGCAGAGAAATCTCAGCTGTAGAGGGACGCTTCTAGATCACTGAGGTTTGGGAGAAGGGGATGAACTCGACGATGCCCTGTATGGGTGCTCATCCTGCTCCTGGAGAGGAGGTGATGGTGATGGACGACGTTGACGTCAACGTTTGTCGTGTGTCTGTCAGCAGCATCTCTCACCGTAAAGAAAGGATGGGCAAAGATGAGCAGTAAACCAGAACGAGAAATGGACAGCACCTACGACCCGCAATCCACCGAGACGCGATTATACGATTGGTGGGAGTCGCAGGGCTACTTCAGGCCGGAGAAACTGGTCGAGATAGGATTGGCTGATGCCCAAGGGCCGGCGTGGTGTATCACCATGCCGCCGCCCAATGTCACCGGGGCACTGCATCTGGGGCATGCGATGACGGCAGCGGTCGAAGATCTGATGACGCGCTACTACCGCATGAGAGGCTTTGAGACCCTGTTTTTGCCCGGCAGCGATCACGCTGGAATCGCTACACAGAACGTGGTTGAGCGCGAGCTCGCAAAGCAGGGCCAGACCCGGCACGAGTTGGGCCGCGAGAAGTTTGTAGAAAAGGTCTGGGAGTGGAAAGAGGTCTATCTGGCCCGCATCACTGAGCAGCACAAGCGCCTGGGCGTGAGCTGCGATTGGACGCGGGATCGCTTTACCCTGGACGAGGGTCTCAGCAATGCCGTGCGCACCGCATTTGTGCAGCTCTATGACAAGGGCCTGATCTATCGGGGCCTCTACCTGGTGAACTGGTGCCCACGCTGCGAGAGCGCCATCTCCGATCTGGAGGCCATCCCTGAGGAACATGACACACATCTGTGGACCATTCGCTACCCGCTCATCAGTGAAGATTGGGACGGTCCCACGAACGAGTGGGGCAGCGGTAGCTGGGCCGAGGGGGCGACGGAATTCATCGAGATGGCGACCACTCGCCCGGAAACGATCCTGGGCGACACAGCTGTAGCGACTCACGAGGAGCACGAGCGTTTCGGCGCGATGATCGGGCGGACGGCTGTACTGCCAGCCATCGGGCGGCACATTCCGATCATCACTGACGACCTGGTGGATCCTGAGTTTGGCACTGGGGCGGTCAAGGTGACGCCTGCCCACGACCCCAACGACTATGAGATGGGGATTCGCCACAACCTGAAGGCGCCGACCGTCCTGACTGACACAGCCAAGATGAACGAGTTGGCCGGTCCCTATGTCGGGATGGACCGGTACGAGTGCCGCGAGGCCATCGTGCGCGACTTTGAGAGGGAGGGGCTGCTGCTCGGTATCGAGCCCTACCATCACGCTGTGGCCCACTGCCAGCGGTGCGACACCGTCATCGAGCCACGCATCAGCACGCAGTGGTTTCTCAACGTGAAACCGCTCGCCGAAGCTGCCATCGAGGCGATCCAGGATAGCGAAACCACCATCATACCCGAACGGGAGGAGCGGCGCTTTTTCCACTGGATGGAAAATATCCGGCCCTGGTGCATCAGCCGCCAGCTGTGGTGGGGCCATCGCATCCCGGTCTGGTTCTGCGACGAGTGCGGCGAGCAGACCTGCACGATGGAGGATCCAGACCGGTGCGCCCACTGCGGCAGTGCGGAGATCCGCCAGGATCCGGACGTGCTGGATACCTGGTTTAGTTCTGGGCTGTGGCCCTTTAGCACCCTGGGCTGGCCCGAGGACACGCCCGACATGCGCAGATACTATCCAACTGACATGCGCGAGACGGGGTACGATATCCTCTTCTTCTGGGTGGCCCGGGAGATGATGCTGGGCATCGAGATGACGGGCCAGTCTCCATACGGTACCGTCTATCTCCATGGCCTGGTCAGAAACGAGAACGGCAAAAAGATCAGCAAGTCGATGGAGAATATCGAAGAGTACGATCCGATGCATCTCATCGATCAGATCGGGGCCGATGCGCTACGCTATACCCTGCTGACCAGCTCGACGCCGGGCAACGATATGAACCTGGATCCGCGCCGGCTGGAGGGTGCGCGCAACTTTGCCAACAAGATCTGGAACGCGGCCCGCTTTGTGGTGACCAACCTGGAGGGCGCCAACGCAGAGGGACCGTTCACCGAGCTCACGCTGCCCGATCGCTGGATCGTGAGCCGCCTGAATCACCTCATCACCGACGTGACCGATCTCTTTGACTCGTACCAGTATGGCGAGGCTGGCAGGCGGATCAACGACTTTCTGTGGAGCGAGTTCTGCGACTGGTATATCGAGGCCTGCAAGATACGGCTGTATGGCGAGGATCTGGCGGCGCGATCTACTGCCCAGACGACGCTGGTAACGGTGCTGGATCGTGCCTTGCGGCTGCTGCATCCCTACATGCCCTTTGTCACCGAGGAGATCTGGCAGCACTTGAAGTCAACCTGGCCCAGTGGGCGGTTCTGGGGAGATGCCCTGATGATCAGTCGCTGGCCTGAGGCCGATGACGCGCATCTGGACGATGAGGCCGAGGCCGACATGGACTTGCTGATGGACCTGATCCGCCAGATCCGCAATGCCCGCGCCGAGTTCAACGTGACGCCCGGCAAAAAGGTCCCGGCCATTGTGGTTGGCGGGCCCAAGCTGGCCATGTTGGAGGCGCAGCGTCGTTTGCTTACTTTCCTGGGCAAGGTGGATGCGGATCAGTTGATGCTTACGCAGACGCTGGCTGAAAAGCCCAAGCAGGCCGTGGCGCTGGTCGCTCCCGAAGGAGTGGAAGCCTATCTGCCCCTGGCTGGTCTGGTGGACCTGGAGCAGGAGAGGGAGCGCCTGCAGAAGGCGATAGACGAGGCTGATGGGGAGATCCAGCGTGCGGAGGGGATGCTGGCCAACGAGAACTTTACCTCCAAGGCGCCGGAGCAGGTGGTGCAGCAGCAGCGGGACCGGCTGGCGGCAGCAGAGGAGCGCCGCACGCGCCTGCAGGCCCGCCTGAAAGCGCTGGAGGGCTAGCCCGAGGCCCGTCCCGAGGGTTCAGACAACCTGACAAGAGTGTGCGACGATCGAATCAAGCCGCCGGTACCATCACCGGCGGCTTTGTTTGACCATTGGCTTTCTCTTTGGTTGTCCTAGCGAACTCCGTTGTCTTCTGATAATCTCTGCTTGATCCTCAGCCAGTCGCGCCGGAGTTGCTCATCGGTCTCGATCTGGCTGCTGATCCTGTCGTAGCCGTGCAGAATGGTGGTGTGATCCCGCCCGCCCAGAATTTGGCCGATCTGGGGCAGGGAGGCGTCGGTCTCCTCGCGGATCAGGAACATCGCCAGTTGGCGAGGGACAGAGATGGCCCGGGCGCGACCCCGTCCCGTGAGTTGTTCCTCAGAAAGACGAAAGTGCTGCGCTACTTCCTTCAGGATCCGCTCCGGCGACAGGTCCGTCACATGAGATAGAATATTCTCCAGCGCTCGCTCGGCAGTCTCCAGCGTGAGGGGAGTGTGCATCAGGTTGGCGTGGGCGAGCACCCGGTTCAGTGCGCCCTCCAGCTCGCGGATGTTGCTGGGGATCTTGCGAGCGATGTAGGCCAGCACCTCGTCAGGGACCAGTGATGAACATCCCTCGGCCTTGGCCCGGAGGATGGCGATGCGCGTCTCAAAGTCGGGAGGCTGCACATCGGCGATCAGCCCCCAACCAAAGCGGGAGCGGAGCCGATCCTCCAGCGCAGCGAGCGCCTTGGGCGGGCGGTCGCAGGAGACAACGATCTGCTTGCCGGCACTGTGCAGCGCGTTGAAGGTGTGGAAGAACTCTTCCTGAGTGCGTTCCTTGCCAGCGATGAACTGGATATCATCGACCAGCAGCACATCGTTGTTACGATATTTGACGCGGAAAGCCTCGGTCTTTTGCGAGCGTATGGAATTGATCAGGTCGTTGGTGAACCACTCGGAGGAGACGTATAGGACCGACATCCCCCTCTCCTTGGCTGCGTGACCCAGGGCATGGAGAAGGTGTGTCTTGCCCAGACCTACACCGCCATAGATAAAGAGGGGATTGTAGGCATGTGCGGGCCGTTCAGTTACAGCCAGGCTGGCAGCATGGGCCAGCCGATTGTTGGTTCCCACGACAAAGGTGTCAAAGGTATACTGGGGGTAGAGCACGGTGGACGGCCGTCCGTTCGTCCTTTCTGATCTCTTGACTTGCTTGGTCTCTGGTTCCTCGGGCACCGATTCCGGTACCAGGATCAGGTTCTCATCGCTTTCGGGGGCGCGGGCCGTGAATTCGATCTCCGCGTCGGGGCCAGCGTGACGTTTCAACGTGCGCTTGACGACAGCAAGCAGCCGGTTCTGCAACCAGTCGACGGCATAGGCGTGCCGGACGTATACGGTGTAGAGTCCATCCTCGCAACTGATCACCTGGCTGCCCCGTAGCCACGTATCGAACGTGGCACGGGTCATCTGCAGCTGGAGCTCGCCCAGTGTTGCTTGCCAATATTTCTCGGCGTCGGCCATCGACTGGTCTGCCGTCCGGATCTCTCTAGTAGTTGAACCCACTCATCCCCCAGGCCTGGTGCTCGTTCCCGGCGCGCGCGGCGGCAGGGCGGCGTTGCACGGCATGATATACCACCGTCATCATATAGGGCTCTCAACGCAGAAACGTTGAGGGCGTCCGCGTGTCGCTATCGGTTATAAGGTGGTCTGACCGCGAAGTGAAGGCCGAAGCTGGGGCAGCAACCTCTTGAGCCGGAGTGATGGATAGGCATGGCAACTGCTATTGGCTTTGCTCCAGAGGTGCTTTCTCACCAGAAAACTCGGTGTAAATCACCGGATCTGTTCCCCTTCGCCTGTTCTACGGTCGCAGATCATTGTAGCAAAAGCGGGGCGATTTGGCAAGCGAGTTTTGCTGCTTCGAGGATAGATAGCTGTTGGCGCCAGGCGGGCATCAATCTACATCTTGGGGATGCGGGATTGCTCTCCTCTACATCTAGTATCTGGGGACCGTCCCAAGGCCTGAAATCTTAAGATTTCAGAAGCCCAAGAATTTAAGCATACTTACGTCAATGCCCGGCCTTGCTGCCAGGGAACAATCATACAGGCGCAAGCTGGCTCAGTTCGCGGGCCGCACGTCGCAGGTTGTGCCGGATCGTTCCCAGGGGCGTGCTCGTGGGCGTAACCACTGTGAGCAGCATCTCCCCGGGCAGGGACATTGCGTACAGCCGGAGCGAGTCACTTTCAAACATATTGTGCTCAAAGGGCCTGTCTGGCTGCCCCAGAAACCGGGCTGCGGCCTGGGCGGCGCGGATCGTGTCCATGCTCAAGTCTGCCAGGGTCATGGTGCTCTTCTCATCTCGGGAGGATGCGTGGGCGATCAGGTGGCCTGTACCGCTTCTGGTCGAGAGCAGTAGCACCGCATCAGCATAGATCTCGCGGGCCAGCTGGTAGAGGAACGCTTCCAGCTCCTCTGAGGCCCGTGGTTCTGGCATGGGGTCAGGGTCAGGCTGCGGCTCTGCGGGATGGATTGCTTTGTTCAGCGCATCCTCAATGCGGGGCAGCAGATCGTCGGCGAAGAACGGCTTTGACAGGATCCCATGAATGTCCGACTGCTTGACCTGGGATGGCAGGCTCTCGCCCATGAGCGGGATAAGCATCAAGCGCATGGAGGGCTGCATCTCCCGCACTCGGGGTATCAGACCCCCGTAGTCCAGATCGTCCGGGTCCAGATCCATGTCGATGATGGTTAGCGCAAAGCTCTCTTTCTGCAACAGGGCCAGTGCATCACTGCCCCTCTGCGCCACGCGCACTTTGTAGCCGCCATCGGTCTCCAACATCTGTTTGAGCATGGTGGCAAATGCCTCGTTCCGATCGATAACAAGTATGCCAGGGGCCATGTATCCTCCATCCCGCTCAGGGGTTAAGCAGCCAAGACATGGTATTCCTCACGAACTGCTCCTTGGGTCCTTCGGGTAACAGGTAGACGGGAAAGCAGACGTAGACCAGCCGGAAGTCACCAAAGTCATCGATTATGGCGACTACTGAGGGCACCTCGCTTGCCTCGCTATTGGGCCCTCGGACAAAGACGATATCGCCATCCTCTTCGGTCCACTCATCCAGCACAGCCATCTCATATTCGCTGCCTGATGGGGGCATGACGAACTCGATGACCTCCCCGGCCTCGAATCCCCGGGCCAGGGGGTGGCTGGCGTCGTTTACCTGGATGTCGCGTTGCACCAGCTCTGAGGCCGAGTCGCTGATATAGGCGCCGGACAGGACCACGGGCACGCCCTCGAACATCAGGTTGAAGAGCAGGTCGCTGGCTTCGATCCCCAATCCCTCTTCATAGTCGCCCATAGTCCATATAGACAGGTCAAAGAGTATGAGATCATCCAGGCTGGGCAATCCAGCCTCTGCGATACTCCAGACAGAGACCTCGTAGCTTTCCTGCAGGATCTCGGCATAGTCCTGGGCACTGGTCATGCTATCGTACCGCCCCACGCCCTCGTCCAGGGAGACAATGATGATGCTCCCCACCGGTTCGGTGGGTGGTTCCTCGGGCTCAGGCTCGGCGCCGGACTCGGTCTCGTCTGGCGGCAATGGTCCAGGCTCCTGTTCCTGCCAGCCGCCCTCCTCTCCCTCGTCTGCCAGTTCTCCGCTGGGGCAGAGCGCCAGGAGGCTGGTGGCGGTGGCGTCTACCTTGTGCATCAGGCATCCTGTGAGGTCGCTGGTTGCCAGGCGCGCCAGCGTATTCGTCAGGCCCTCCTCCGAATTGGCCAGAGCGACCATTATCTCCCGGTTGCCCTGCCTCTGGAGCAGTAGCAAAGACGTCGTGGCAGGGGACATCTCGCCCAGGGGAGCCACGAGGATCCGGTTCCTGCCATTGTTTGGCGATTCTGCCTCTTCCTCCAGGGAGTCTGTAGAAGTGGGCTGCACCGTGGCAGTGATTGTCGAGCTGGTGTCCAGGGACTCGCCCGCATCTGCATCATCGTCTTCGAGGGCCACAGTGGGCGTGAACACCAGGGTTACCTCGGCGGCAGTCAGATAGGGCTCGACCTCCTCAGCCTGCTCGTAGAGACCCAGGTAGAGGGTGTCGGTATCGCCATCCTCCTCTTCTCGGACGGTGAGCGTCTTTCCGATCTCTGCTAGCTGGGCCTGCAAGGCACTGCCTTCTTGCACCAGGTCGCTGTCCAATAACGGTGCTCCGGCATAGACCAAATGCACCTCGTCGCTGAAAAAGTAGGGAAAATCTGCCAGTTCATAGGTCCGCTGGCCACTCCCCAAAAAGTCAGCGATGTTGGCGATAAATTGATCGTTGTCACTCACGGCATTGTTGGGCTCGGTCATGAAGGTCAGATCGCCGAGGGCCAGCACAGCGCCGTCGGCCGCCAGCAAGCCCACCGTCAGGTCTTCAGTGCGCTCGCTCGTGCTAGAGCGGGTCTCGCCGCCTGCGGTGAGCAGCGCTGGCTCCTCAGATACGATCGAGTTCGCGGCAAAGAACACAATGCGGTCCAACCCGCTGGTCACCTGCTCGTCGGCCAAGTCGGTCAGGATGATATTGCGAAAGTTCCCCTCGTTCTCCATCGTGTTGTACAAATAGTCGTCCTGAAAGACCAGACCGAACCGGCTGGCGAGGTCGTTGATGTGCGCGACATCGGGGTCGATCCCCATGTAGTATCCCCACTCGTCGTAGAGGATGCCATAGCGGGTGGGATCGGTTGCCAGCAACAGGCGCCCTCCCTTTTCCACAAATCTTTGCACCTGTTGGATCTCCTCTTGAGTCCAGTCGAGGCCGGGGGAGAGGATTACCAGGGCCTGGGCATGTCGCAGCTCTAACGCCAGTTCGTAGGGATCCAAGACCGGCTGCAGCCGCTGCCCGCGTGCCGCGAGCCTGGCCTGAAGCACATTCAACTCGGCCATATCCACGTGATTTTCGTGGGCAAGATCGACAAGTACGGTGCCGAGAGTTTCGCTGGCTTCGACGTCAGAGAATGGTTCCACATCTGGCAGAGGCTCGTCGATCTGGCTCAGGTCCGGTCGCGGGGCTTTTGCAGGGACGTATCTTCCCTCGTAGTAGTAGAACCAGCGCACAACCAGGGGGGCTATTAGCAGGACCAGGGCTAACAGAACAATGATCGCTTTCTTTAGCATCGGTTGATCCTTTCGCCTGGGGTGCCTATCATGGGAGTGGCTCCACGTAGCGGTAGTAGAATCCAGGTGGAAAGTGCGCCGGCGGGGCGGCAACGGTCGCCGCGGAGATGCCCTGGCGCATCCTATACTCGAATAGGACCTCGTCCTCGGGAAGCTCGGGCGTGCGATCCACGACCTCATAGTTGCGCAGCATGGCAAGGGTCGCGGCAGCCTCGACAGCGTCTCCCTTGGAGCCCACCTGATCGATCAGCCCGATCTGCTCCGCCTGCAAACCAAGGTAGACCTCGCCACGTGAAAGGGTCTCCGGACCGACCAGTAATCGATCCTCGCGCTGGGCCAGGATGGCTGCCAGGAAGGTCTCTTTGAGAACCTCCATCTGGCGGATGGCTTCTACCTGCGAGCCACCTGAGAGTTTGAACGGACCGGTGGTAAAGTACATCTCGTCGAGCGTGTCGGGCTCGGGCAAGATCGAAATCACGCCGATGTTGCCGACCACAGAGCCTGGCTTCGCATAGATCTGGTCCGCCGCCGAGGCAATGTAGTAGGCGCCGCTGGCTGCGAGCTCGTGCACAGCGGCAATCACCGGCTTGCTATCCCGCAGCCGGAGCACCTCAAAGTACAGGTCCTCGCTGGCAGTCACCTCGCCGCCGGGGCTAGATATCTCGAGCACGACGGCGCGGACTGCAGGATCTTGTGCTGCTTCGTCCATGGCCTGGCGTATATAGGCAGTATAGTCGCCCCAGATGTCTCCTTCGATCCGGATCAGGGCGATCTGGGGCGTTGGGACCAGGTACCAGGCGACCAGCCAGCCTATCGCCAGCAGCAGGAGCAACCCTACCATCGTGAGGAACATTCGGAGCACGCGTTTTCTGTTCATGCTACCTCACTTTCGCTTGGGAATGATCTGCAGGCATTATACCATGTTTTGATAAAAGGTTGAAATGGGATCATGGCGCCACTGAATGGCAGCCAGGGCGGCGACGGGCTGCCTCGAGGGCAGCGGCACTCGCCTGCCTGGTGCCAACTGCCGATACTGGGGCTGCACCCGCTGGACTGCCATTGTTGGTCACACGCCCCGCTGGTGGTATAATCGGGCTGTTGTGGCGCTGGTCCGCAATCAAGAATGAGGGCCGGCGCTGAGCCTGGTACGGTGCAGGAGGCAGGAAATGAGATTTGACGGGAGAGCGTGGAACGAGATGCGTCCGGTTCGCATGGTACCCGGGTTTGTCGAGTACGCTGAAGGTTCTGTGCTGATTGAGGTGGGCGAGACGCGGGTGCTGTGCAACGCCACAGTAGAGGATTCGGTGCCCAGGTGGCGTTCTGGCAGCGGATCTGGCTGGGTGACGGCCGAATACGCCTTGCTCCCGCGCTCCACGCACCGCCGAACGCGCCGCGAGGTAGGCGGGCTGCGGGGGCGTACGCAAGAGATACGCCGCCTGATCGGGCGCAGCCTGCGCGCCGCCGTCGACCTGGACAAGCTGGGCGAGCGGACGGTCATCATCGACTGCGACGTGATCCAGGCCGATGGTGGCACGCGCACAGCGTCCATCACTGGGGGTTATGTGGCGCTCGCGCTGGCCCTACAGCGCCTGATAGAGCAGGAGCTTGTGCCGCCCGATGCGTTGATCACCCAGGTGGCAGCCACCAGCCTGGGCCCGGTAGATGGACAGCTGATGCTGGATCTATGCTACGAGGAGGATTCGGGGGCCACTGCGGACTTTAATATCGTCATGACCGGCGCTGGCCGATTCGTGGAAGTGCAGGGCACTGCCGAAGGTGTGGCTTACGATCGCAGGCTGCTTCAGGCCGTGCTAGACCTGGCGGAGATCGGCATTGATCAACTGCTAGAGATCCAGCGTCAGGTGCTCGCAGAGAGCACGGGAGAAGGTACGTGAGGAGGCTGACCTTGATCGCAGGAGCCGCGTTGCTTTTGGGCATAGCCGTGCTGCTGGCCCCCGTGGCTCTGAGGGCCTGGGTGGGGCAGCAGACCGCGGAGCGGGTGTATACGAATGCGCTCGAGGCCCCATCGAGTCCAACCGCGATTGTCCTGGGTGCTGGTTACTCTCCCGGCGGTCGCTTGAGCAGCGCCCTGGCTGACCGGATGGATACCGCCATCGAGCTGTACGAGGCGGGCAGGGTCAACAAGCTGCTTCTGACAGGGGACAATCGTTTCGAGGACTATAACGAGCCAGCGGCGATGGCTGCCTACGCGGAGGCCCGGGGAGTACCTCCTGAAGACCTGGTGCTGGACTATGCCGGGCGACGGACGTACGATAGCTGCTACCGGGCCAACGCCATATTTGGCGTGGAGCGGGCGATCCTGGTCACACAGGCTTTTCACCTGCCGCGGGCGTTGTACACCTGCGACCGGCTTGGCCTGGAGGCGATAGGCGTTGTCGCAGACCGGCGCCCCTACTTTCGTGCCACCTGGTATGAATTGCGCGAGGTCTTTGCGCTAACCCGCGCCTGGCTGGACCTGAACCTGTTCAGGCCGGTGCCAGTCCTGGGCGAGCCGATTCCGGTGGACTGGAGTGAGCGAGTGGGCGATACGTAACAGGGGAGCTAGAGGCCTCGACGCTGCCCGGCGCCTGCTTGCCGGAAGCGATGCTAGAGGGTGGGCCACTTTTGGGCCAGCAATGCCTCCAGTTGGGTGCGCCGCCCGGCATGTGCTCCTTCTTCGTGCATAGGCGTGCAACTCTCCTGATCCACTTGGCCCGCAGCCAGTTTGAGGGCAAAGGCAAAGCAGGTCTCCTCGCCGCAGCGTTTGCAGTTGGTCCGGGGCAGCAGGCGATATAGCTCCAGGGGTTGTCGTCGCTCGTGGGTTGTATCGTCCGGCTCGAGCTCCTCCCGGCGCGCCCAGGTCCCATTGACCAGTGCTACCAGCGAGTCGATGACTTCCTTTGCATGCTCCCGGCTCTCCAGGCCATCTGCGGCGATACGGTCGGACCAGAAGGTGATATTGTGCCCGTCCTTGTGCCAGGCTAGCGACGGCCTCCCCGGCTTGTAGATGCCCCGGCTGAGCGTGGCATTCAGATAGGGCAGTACCTCTCGGATATCGGTATCCAGATGGGCGATGGCTTCGTATTCAAAGTCTTGTGTGTCGTGGGTAGAGATGGCGATCTCCAGCTCATACGATTCGATCAGCATCTTGGCTCCTCGGTGGTGTGGCTCATTGGGTGCGTGCTAGAGCAAGCCCAACTCCCTGGCCCTTAGCGCTGCCTGGGTCCGGTCTCGAGCGCCCAGCTTCTGCAGGATGGTGGTGACATAATTCTTGACTGTGCCTTGGGCCAGGCTCAGCCGGTTCGCAATCTCGCGGTTGGTCAGACCCTGAGCCACAAGCTGCAGGATTTCGCTCTCGCGCTCCGAGAGGGGTTCCGCCAGCCCCTGGTCGGGCGGGCGGCTCGGCGGCGCCATGCGGGCGAATTCGGCGACTACCCTGCGTGCCACTGAAGGCTCGATCAGGGCCCCGCCATCCGCGACGGTGCGCACCGCATCGGCGAGGTCGTGCCCTGATACATCCTTGAGCAAGTAGCCCCGCGCGCCCGCGCGCAATCCCTCAAAGACGTACTCGTCATCGTCAAAGGTGGTCAGGATGATGATGCGGGCTGATGGCCAGCGCTCGCGCAGGCGCCAGGTGGCCTCCACCCCGTCCATGCCCGGCATGCGCACATCCATGAGCACAACATCCGGTTCGATCTCGGCGTAGGCGGTCAGCGCTTCCTCCCCGTTGATGGCTTCGCCTGCGATCTCCAGGTCCGGCTCCAGCTCTAGCAGGATGCGCAGTCCCTCTCGCATAAGCCTCTGATCATCCACTAGCAGGATGCGGATCCGATCAGTCATCGGTGCCGTCCTCCGACGCTGGCAGCGGCAGCTGGAAAGAGACCTGAGTGCCCCCACCTTTCCTGGCTTCCAGGTGCAGCTCTCCACCCAACTGGGCAGCCCGTTCCCGCATACCGCGCAGGCCAAACCCAGATTGGTCCTTTCTGAGCGAGACTCCTTGCCCGTCGTCCCCGACAAGCAGGCTCACCCTATTATGGCTGATGGTCAACATCAGCCACACCCGTTGCGCCTGGGCGTGCTTCTGGATGTTGGTCAGCGCTTCCTGTGCGGTGCGGTAGATGGCCATCCGGTACGGTCCCGGAAGACGTGGCATCTCCTCTGGCAGCATTTGATGGACAATGAGTCCGGTCGCATCCTGGAAATTGGTGATCAGCCTCTGGAGCGAGCTGCGCAATTGAAGGTCGGCCTCGATCGGGGCCCGCAGGGTGGCCACCGCGCTCCGTAGCTCGGCCAGCGCGTCGCGTACTTGCTCGCGCACCGTCCCGACTATATCCTCTGCCCGCTTGGGATCTGCCGCGCAAAGACGCTGCGCGCCCTCCAACTGGACCGCGGCCACCGTCAGCCTGTGGCCTAGCGTGTCGTGCATCTCGCGCGCCAGCCGGTTACGCTCCTGAACTACGGCCATTTCCTCGGCATGCAGTGCGTATTCCTGAAGCTGGCCATGTGCCTCCTGCAATTCTGCCAGGAGCGATTGGCTCTCGCGCCGGGCCGTATCCGCGCGGACCAGGGCGTGAGCAAAGGCCCCGACAAACGAGTAGAGAACGCCGTAGAGGAACAAGGCAATCAGCCCTTCGCCGAGGTTGATCCCAACGGCAAAGGAGGCTGCCGTAACAGCGGTGTAGAAGAGACCCCAGTACGTGGCCTGATGCATCGGCAGGGTAAGGATGGCCCAGGTGAGAGGGATTGTGTAGAGGACAGGATACATGGTCCAGCCTGGTTGCAGAAACATCAGCGCTGCGGCGAGGATGCCGTACAGGGCCAGGCAAACGTGGATCTCCCAGGGCTGGCCTACTCGCCGAAACATGCGCCATTGGACAACGACGACTGCCGCCAATAGAATCACGACAACCCAGCGCAGTGCGATGGTAGGGGGCGGATCGAAGCGCAGTCCGACAAAGCCAGCCGCCACCAAGATGGCGTAGCTCATTACCATGAAGACAATGGTTTCCCGCCGGGTGGTCATCTCTTGGGTCATGGTGATAGTATACTTACTTTCTGTAGTTCGGGCAAGTGCTCTGCAACTTGTTCAGTCCCAGGTGTGCTTGTGCCTCACACCACTGTTGCCACTACCTCGAGCAGTGCCAGCCCGGGGTACGAGAGTACGACAAAGGCCGGCAGACCAAGCTTCCTCCAGAAGGGAACCGGTTCGATGCCTGCTGCACAGGCTACAAATAGCGAAATGACCGTGCCGTGGCTGATAATGGGCAGGTTTCCGCCCGGATGTTGCCTCATTACGTCGCCAACAGCGGCGGTGAAACGTTCGCGGGCTTCGTCTCCAGTCTCCGCACCAAATACCTGTTCATCCGGGTGCTGCAGCAGCCGGCCTACCTTGGCCTGGAACTGCTCTACGGTGTCCAGATCGGTACCGGGTCGCTCATGTTCGTGGAGGTCCGGGGCAGCCTCGACCGGAATGCCCATCCGCTTGCCCACGATCTGCCCGGTCTCGATGGCTTTGGGCTCTGTACTGGTAACGATGGCGCTGGGACGATGGGGAGCCAACAACTCGGCAAGCCGTTCGCACCTGCGGCGGCCTTCCTCGGAGAGCTGCCACTGGCTTGCCGGCTGCTCGCTCGAGATGACGGGCAATGAATGGCGGACGAGTATGAGCTTGCGCACCCTGGTTCCTCTTCCTCCTATGCGTGGATTGGAAGGTCACCGATTCTGTCACGAACTGGTCTCCCCGCCAGCATGGAAGTGGCGGGGAGACCGAGCTAAGGCTCTTGAGCTTGCATGCCGCCTATTCGAACTTGAAGCGCCATACCGCAAGCCCAAAGTACACGGCAGCAAAAACAACCAGGATACCCAGGGAGGGCAGGACCTGCACCAGTGTAAGGCCATCCACCATGATCCCCCTGTACGCTTGCAGCGCATGGGCGTGCGGCGTGAGCTTGGAGAGAATCCCGACGAATCCCTCCGCGTTGTAGAGGGGGATGACACATCCGCCCAGGAACATCAGGACAAAGCCTGCAATCACTCCGATGTTGTCAGCTTGCTTGCTCGTCTTGGACAGCGCGCCCAACAGCAGCCCCAGCGACGTCGCTGCCAGCGCCGTGAACAGCGTCGTGATGATGAGGGCCAGAGGGGAGTCTCCCAGCGGCATGTCGAATGCGAGGGCACCCATGGTGAAAAGCAGGATCACCTGTAGGAAGACGACGATGGAGTAGGCCAAGATGGAGCCGCCAATGATCGCGCCCCGGTGCATCGGCGAGGCCAGCAGGCGGCGGAATGAGCCCTGTTCCTTCTCGCGGAGGAGCGCGCTGGCGATGAAGGGCATGATAAAGAAGGCAAACATCACCGCCGAACCCGGGACAAAGAAGGCAAAGGGATCCCAGGTCTCGGTGCTCTCGTCACCTGCCACGTTCTCACTTCTAACGGTGATCAGGGGATTCTGGCGCATCTCCTGCACCTGGGTCCAGATGACGCCCAGGGTCTGTGCCTCTGCGGCCTGTTGGAGCTCAGGACCAGCTCCTTCCAGGACGCCCGATTGGTTCAGAACAGCCCGGATGCCGTATTGAAGTTCAGCCAGTATACCTACTTCGGCCACTGCCTGGTTGACGATGCCGGTGACAAAGCTGACCAGGTGGGTCTGGGTCGGATCGGCGATCAGGAGTACGTTTGTCGGCTCGTTGGTCTCGATCTTCCGGCTGAAATCGGCAGGCAATACGATCGCCACCGGCTTGTCCCCTGCGGCTACTCCCTCGTCCGCTTCGCCGACGCTGTCCAGCGCTACGAGATCCAGCATGGACAGATCCTGAAGGGCTGTGGCTATCTGCGCGCCGTATGCGCCCGAGTCCTGATTCACCAGATATCCCTCGACGTTGAACGCCGGTTCGCCGTCAGGTGTGGTTTCTTGCATCTCCCGCATCGTCACCGTGGGCGCGGCCATGATGGGGGCCAGGATCAGGGGCATCAGAAAGAGGACGGCCAGGGCTCCCTTATCTCTGAATAGTAGCTGCAAATCCTTCCAGGCTATGGCTAGTGTTTCTCCAATCATTGTATTCCTCCTAATTTCGTGTTGCGCGATCTGCAACATGCTATTCAAACTTGAAACGCCACAGACCGATGGCGAAAAAGACCGCGGTAAAGCCGGTGAGGATGGCCAGTTCAGGGCCAATGTTGGCCAGGGTCTGCCCCCGGACAAAGAGGGCGGTGTAGGCCGAGACGGCCCAATAATGGGGCGTGACCTTGCCGATGGTTCCCAAAAACTCGCCCAGGAAAAAGGTGGGGACAAAGGCGCCCGACACAGCGCCCATAACCCACATGGCGACCACACTAATGCCGCTGATCTGGCCCTCCGTCTTGGCGAATGCGGCGATGAGCAGCCCCAAGCTGCTGGAGCACAGGGCAATCAGCACAGAGAGTACGACCAGGGCGAATATGTCGTTGCCCAGGTAGAGGCGATCCAGGCCGATCAATGGCAACAGCAAGACGCTGGCTCCAAAGATGACGACGACCTGCGCCAGGATGATCACGAATCCCGGGAGCATCTTGCCGACCAACAGCTCTGCTTTGGCCAGGGGCGCTGCCAGCAGCCGTCGGAAGGTCCCCGTCTTTTTCTCGCTGTACAGGGACATGGCCGTAGTGCTGGCCATCAGGAAGACAAAGAGGACAGTGGCCCCGGGAACGGTGAGACCCACAGCGCTGAACTCTTCGCGCTCTTGTACGATGGCGTCGGGTGTCTTTTTCTCGATGGCAACCAACGGGGCGGTCTGGGCTCGCTCGAACTGGCTCTGGGCTTGAGCCACTGCCAGATCAGAGGTAAAGGCCTCCTCACCCCCGGACGCTTGCATCATCTGGCCCATCTGCCGGAAGCCGGCAATGAGCTGGGTCTGGAGTGAGAGATCCTTCGCTACGCCATCTACCACCGCGCGCATGGCCTCCGCATTGGCCGGGTCGGCGTTCGGAGCGTTGATCAGCAGCAACGTTACCGGCTGCCCAGCTGCGACCCCATCGGAGAATCCGGCGGGGACGATCAACGCATACTCGAGCTGCTCGCCCTCAACCTGGGCGCGCGCGTCGGCCTCCTCGTAGAGCTTGGTGTCAACGCCGGCAGTGCTGTTCACTTGTTCGATCAGGTTTCCCGCTACCTCCCCGCCATCCAGGTTGACGACTGGCAGGGTAATCACCTGGTCCTCGTCCTCTATCCCGCTGAAGGCATAGCTAAAGACGACGATAAAGAGCAGGGGGAGCAAGAAGGAGGTGATCAAGGCGCCACGGTCCTTGATAAAGATCAAGATATCTTTCCAGCCTATACTCAGAACTTTCATCATTCTCTCCTTGATGACAAGGGGTTGGAGCCCTGGCGCTGGCGTGCTGAATCTACTCCAGTGCCCGGCTTTCCGCCCCTCTATTCCCTCAGCCTCTTGCCAGTCAGGTGCAGGAAGACGCTTTCCAGGTTGGGCTCAAGCAGTTCGAGGGATGTGATGCCGACATCGAGCTTGTTGGTGATGTCAAGGACGCCAATGAGCGCTTCCTGGAGGCGATGTGTCTCGACCTTGAGTTGTCCATCGGTTCGGGTCGCAGCCTTGACGGCGGGAAGCTGGGCAGCCTGGTCCACGATCTCCTCTGGATAGCCTTCGACCAGGCCGATGACAATGATGCCGCCCCCCAGGCTGCGGATCAGTGCGGTGGGTGTGTCGAGGGCAATGAGCTCGCCACTGTCCACGATGGCCACCCGGTGGCAGAGGCGCTGTGCCTCCTCCATGTAGTGAGTGGTATAGATGACACTCATGCCGCTGCGGTTCAGCGCCTCAACGCTCTCAAAGATGGCGTTGCGGCTCTGGGGGTCGACGCCCACGGTCGGCTCGTCGAGGAATAGCACTTCGGGCCTGTGCAGCAGCCCGGCACCAATATTCACGCGGCGCTTCATGCCGCCCGAGTACTCCTCGATTGCGTCGTTTGCACGCTCGGTCAGGCCGATCATCTCTAACACTTCGTCTACCCGCTGCTGCAACTCTTTGCCCTTCAGGCCATAGATCCGGCCGAAGAACAAGAGGTTCTGGCGGGCTGACAGGGTGGGGTAGAGGGCCAATTCCTGAGGCACCAAGCCCAGCTTGGACTTGACCTCATTGGTGTGCCTTTTCACATCCATGCCGTCGACGGTGATGGTGCCATCAGTGGGTTCCAGCAGCCCAGTCAGCATAGATATCGTCGTCGTCTTGCCCGCGCCGTTGGGTCCGAGCAGGCCAAAGACCTCGCCCCGCGCTATCTGGAGCGAGACGCCCTTTACGGCCTCGTGTTCTCCGTAGACTTTTCTCAAGCCGTCGCAACTCAGGATCGGTTCAGACATTTCAGCCTCCTTCTCTTTCGAGTTCTGGGTGGCAGGATTACCACCCTCTCGCTTTCCAGAATAGCACAGGGAGGGTCACGTTGGGCAGTGCCACTGGTCATATCCTGCGGTCACCTTGTGGTGCCGAATCGCACTTGATAGCCGGTTTGACAGGCCCGTGCATCTGGGATAAAATCATACCGCTGGTCGGTATTCTTAGCGGGGAGGTGGATGATGTCCGTACAGCAGCGAGGTGAGGAGACCCGGAACCGGATCCTGGATGTTGCACAGGAGGCATTTGCCCGCTACGGTTACGACGCCACCGGCGTTGCCGAGATATGCCGTCGCGCAGGGGTGACCAAGGGCGGCTTCTACCATCACTTTCCCAGCAAGCAGGACGTCTTTTTGGAGATGTTGGAGCGCTGGCTGGAAGGGTTGGATCAGGATCTGGAGGTCATGCGCTCAGGGGAAGAGACGGTGCCGGATGAGCTCCGAGCCATGACGGCCATGGTGCCTGCCGTATTTCAGGAAGCGGGCGGCAGGATTACGCTCTTTTTGGAATTCTTGACCAAAGCAGGACACAGTCCCGCGGTCTGGCAGGCGACGGTAGCGCCCTTTCGCAAATACCATGCCTTCTTTGCCAAAGTGATCAGCGATGGCATAGAAGAGGGATCGCTGCGCCCCGTGGACCCGGAGATGGCAAGCAACCTCCTGCTATCCTTTGCCGTGGGTTTGCTGACGATGGGCCTGCTCGATCCCTTTGGCGACGACTGGGGGCGTGTGGCCCAGGAGGGCATGGACGTGCTCCTGGGCGGGATCGAGGCAGAGTAGTCGGGCCTGGAATCCCCTGCACGAAGGCGTCCCTGGTTGTCTTTTGCGGCAATTGCCCAATGAGCGTATAATGGGCATCAGATACTATTCCATGATTGACTCGGAGGTGTGTTCATGATACAGCGATTTCTGGTGCCCCACAATAGGCCGGTGTCTCTTGCAGACCATGATCCGGGCTATACGGGCGACTATGAGAGCAAAGCCGAAACCAAAGCCGAACTCAAGCGTAATGGTAAGAGGCTGCGGGATCTGCAGGAGGTGCTTTGGGCGGAAAACAAGCACGCACTGCTTATCGTCCTTCAGGCCTTGGATGCCGGCGGCAAGGATGGCACCATCAAGCATGTCATGCGCGGTGTCAACCCTCAGGGCTGCCAGGTTACCAGTTTCAAGGTGCCCACAGACGAGGAGTTGGAGCACGACTATCTCTGGCGCGTTCACAAGGCTACACCCAGGCGCGGCGATATCGGCATCTTTAACCGCTCGCACTATGAGGACGTGCTGGTGGTCCGCGTCCACAATCTCGTGCCAGAGTCGGTGTGGCAACAGCGCTACGAGCAGATCAACAATTTCGAAAAGCTGCTGGCTGACTCGGGCACTACGATTGTCAAGTTTTTTCTCCATATCTCCAAGGAGGAGCAAAAAGAACGCTTTGAGGCCCGCCTCCGGGACCCCCGGAAGAACTGGAAGTTCTCTATGGGAGATGTGAAGGAGCGAGGCTACTGGGACGACTATGTGCGCGCCTACGAGGACGCTCTGAGCCGGTGCAGCACGCCCTGGGCACCCTGGTATGTCATTCCGGCGGATCACAAGTGGTATCGGAACCTTGCCATAT
>Ga0207796_1000202_pt1 | contig 26233 bp, 24 predicted proteins | sample Pon1CUnioCityCA_6_FD_187274 | JGI IMG/M metagenome (GOLD analysis project Ga0207796, IMG submission 187274) | Marine sediment microbial community from Union City, CA, USA - Pond 1C Sediment 1 (SPAdes) | ecosystem: Environmental > Aquatic > Marine > Intertidal zone > Salt pond sediment ... | reverse complement strand
TGCTTGCCGCGCTACAGTGAGCGTGCTATAATCGCGCCTGAGCCCCGGTAGCTCAGACTGGACAGAGCAGGAACCTCCTAAGTTCAAGGTCGCGCGTTCGAATCGCGCCCGGGGCATGGCCGAAGCGGCTATCGTTGGAGATGGCCGCTTCTTTCGCGTGTTGGGCTTTGAACGCTCAATCTGTTGTGCGATGAATGACTATGAGGTGATCGAACAATGAATGTGTTCTTGGAGGCTTTGCTGATCTTTGGCTTGCGTGTGCTGGGTATCGCTGTAAGCACGCTGTCGACTCTGATGACTGTGCAGGGGCGGAAGGGATTCGCGGTGGCGGCGGGTTTTGTCAGCTCGCTGGTCTACGTTATCGCCATCGGCAAGGTCGTGACCAATCTGAATAACGTCTGGAACATCGTTGCCTATGCGGGAGGATTTGCTGGTGGCACGCTAATAGGCATGGTGTTGGAGCAGCGGCTGGCTTTGGGCTACTCAGAGGTGCGGTTCATATCCACCGAGGATGGTCACGATCTGGCGAGCGCGTTGCGGGAGGCCGGCTTCGGCGTAACGGAACTGGAAGGGCACGGGCGTGATAGGACAGTCGAGGTGGTCACCGTGCTGATCCCTCGAAAGCAGGTGAAGAACGTGTTGGAGATTGGCCGGAGCGTCGACGATGATGCTATCGTGACCGTCACTGACTCGCGTTCGGTCCAGAGAGGCTACTGGCAGGCCGATAGGTGCCGCCGATAGCGACTCCTCCTCCCGTCCATGGCCTCTGAACCGATCGGCTGAGCGGCTGCTCTCAGCCATCTTGTCAAGCGGGGGCGACCAAAGGCATCCGCGAGGGCGGGAGGTACCCATCCGCGCTTTCCAGCCTTACTGTCGAGGAACGCGCGTCACCTACGCAACCACGACGTTCACCAATCGCCCTGGCACGTAGATCAGCCGTCTCACCTTCCTGTCCTCTATGTGCCTCTGGACGTTTTCATCGGCCAGCGCAGCTTCCTTTGCTTTTTTCTCGCTAATGTCAGCCGAGACCTCCATTCGCGCCCGCAGCTTGCCGTTGACCTGGACCACGAGCGTGATCATCTCCTCAGCAGCCAGTTCTGGGTCGAACTCGGGCCAGGGCTGCTGGTGGATGCTGTATGGATGACCGATCCGCTGCCACAGCTCCTCCGCGATGTGCGGGCAACTCGGTGCTATCAGCAGCAAGAGGGTCGTGATTGCCTCATCCCAGGCCGTCGTCCCCAGGACTGCAGTCCGCCTGGCCTTCTGCAGCGCATTTGTGTACTCCATCAGTCGAGCGATCGCCGTGTTGAAAGAGAACTCTTCCATATCTTGGGTCACACTCTGAATTGTCTGATGCGTGACGCGCTGCAACTCGGCGATCTGCTCATCGCTCGCCTCCCCGGGCACGTTCTTGGGGGCCAGCACCAACGTCCAGATGCGATGCAGCCACCGGTAGACGCCCTGGATGCCCTGGGGGTCCCAAGGGCCGCCCTGGTCCCAGCGCCAGCCGAACATCAGGTATCCGCGGACTGTGTCTGCGCCATACTCGGCGACGAGCTCGTCTGGAGAGATCACGTTGCCTCGGCTCTTTGACATCTTCTCGCCGTCTTGTCCCAGGATGATACCCTGATTTCGCAGCATGAGCATTGGCTCGTCGAAGTCGATCAAGCCCATATCCCGCATCACCTTGGTGAAGAAGCGGGTATAGATCAGATGCATGGTGGCGTGCTCGATACCGCCCGTGTAGACGTCCACCGGCGCCCAATATTCAGCCTCTTCGGGATCGAACGGCGATGAGTCAGCGTCGACAGGTTCCCCCTCCTGGTAGTAGGGGCTCAGATATGCGTACTGGTACCAGGATGAGTCGACGAACGTGTCCATCGTGTCGGTCTCCCGCGTGGCGGGGCCTCCGCACTTGGGGCACGCGGTGTGCAGGAAGTCCTCATGGTGCCTGAGCGGGCTCTCGCCCGTGGGCAGGAACTGAGCATCCTTGGGCAGCTCCACTGGCAGATCTTCGTAGGGGACCGGAACGGTGCCACATTCCTCGCAGTATACGATGGGAATGGGCGCGCCCCAATAGCGCTGGCGGCTGACCAGCCAGTCCCTCAGCCGGTAGTTCACGTCCGCCTCTCCGATATCCTGTTCCTCCAGCCACCGTGTCACTTTCTCGACTGCCGCGTCTCCGGGCGTGCCGTTGAATGGTCCGGAGTTGATCATGGTGCCGTACTCGGCGTGGAACAGCAGATCGCGGTAGAAAGGAACGCACCACAGCATCTCCATCACTGTGCGGCTCTCCGCTAACTCAGGCTCCGGCTGTCTGCAGCGGTCCAAGATCTCCCGCCCGTCCTCAATGCTGCTGAACTCTCTCAGCTTGTCACTGAAGATGAACACCCATTCCGCGCCGACAACCTCTGTCCAGAAGCCCGGCCGGACGTGGGCGTGCGCCAGCTTGATGTACTCGTCGACTTCTCCCCTCTGTTCACTGAGTGTGACGTGAATGGTGCCCTCCTCCTCCTCAAAGGAGATGCCCGCGTCTACCAGGGCTCTGGAGAACCCCTGTCGCATGGTTCCTGCTGCCACGCACGATTTTGCCTGCCCGTCTGTCCGGTCGATGACGGGAATAATGGGCAGCCCGTACTTCAAAGCGAACTGGAAGTCCCGTTCGTCGTGGCCCGGAACCGCCATAATGGCGCCGGTGCCGTAGGTCATCATCACGTAGTCCGCAACCCAGATCGGGATCCGTTGGTCGTTCACCGGATTTATGGCGTACGCACCGGTGAAGACACCGGTCTTCTCTTTGTCTGTCGATAGTCGCTCGATCTCCGTCTGGCGCGAGGCCTGGACCTTATACGCATCGACCGCGTCCCGCTGCTCTGGCGTCGTCAATTCCTTCACCAGTGGATGCTCCGGGGCCAACACCATAAACGTGGCACCCCAGAGTGTGTCCGGTCGCGTGGTGAAGACCTCCAGGGCGTCATCTCGTTCCGTGTGGAATATGACATCCGCTCCCTCGCTGCGGCCGATCCAATTGGTCTGCATCGTCACAACGCGATCGGGCCAGTCGACATCGGAGAAATCAAGCAGTTCCTCGACGTACGAGGTGATGCGCCAGAACCATTGGGTTAGTTCTTTCTTGACCACCGGTGTGCCACATCGCTCGCAGTGCCGATCCTCACCCCAGACCTGTTCGCGAGCCAGCGTCGTGTTGCAGTTCGGACAGAAGTCGACCGCGGCTTCCTTCCGGTAGGCCAGGCCAAGATCGTAGAGCTTCAGGAAGAACCACTGGTCCCAGCGGTAGTAGCCTGGCAGGCAGGATATTGCCTCCCGGTCCCAGTCGAACATCGCACCCATCGACCGTAGCTGCGTCCGCATGTTATTGACGTTGGAGATGGTCCAGGTATAGGGATGGATGTTGCGCTCGATGGCCGCGTTCTCGGCGGGGAGGCCAAAGGCATCGAAGCCCATCGGGAACAAAACGTTGTACCCCTTCATCCGCACGTAACGCGCCCGGGCATCACTGGGGGCCATCGCATACCAATGTCCAATGTGTAGATCCCCGCTGGGATACGGCAGCATCGTCAGCGCGTAGTGCTTGGGCTGATCAGGCTCCACCTCGGCTCGATACAGCTCGTCTTTCTCCCACGCCCTCTGCCATCTTCCTTCGATCTCTTGTGGTACGTACTTCTCTGTCATCTCTGGTCTCTCCTCGTCGTCGCTCCCGTGCAGGCACTGGAACGATGGCTTATCTATTTCAAAGTCTCTGGCTCTGTCCGACCCTTTTTTCTGTTCAGCACACGCGGGCACGTTAAGGTGCCATCTAAGTCTGTCTCCACACCAGCTTGTTCCTATCGGTCACTGCCGTCACGCTGCCCGTTCCCTCCAGGGAAGAAAGGGCAGCAAGAATCGTCGTGCGGGTGAGGAAGTATGATGTAGGCCTGGTTATCCTAAGCCCAAAATGCTCAGCCACGGCTTGTACGACGGTTGGTGTGTCTTGTGGCGTGTCCAGGGCCCCGCGTGCGACGTCCCGTATCTCCTCCAGGCGTTCCTGATTAGCCTGGCAGATGGTCTGGATCGATCCGCCGGTCTCGTAGGTCGGGCCGTGCCCTGGGGCAAAGCAATTGTACGGCCGCTCTGCCAGTTTCCCAATGGTCTCCAGGGTCTCGTCCAGATCGACGCAGAACAGGACTTTGTGCTTCTCTATCGTCTCCTGCGGAAAGATCGCGTCGGCGCAAAATAGCACACGCTGATCGGCGTCGGAAATCGCCACCCCCACCTGGTTGAGGGCATGCCCTGGCAGTGGAATCACGTCCACCTGAAACGGTCCAATCTCGAGTGGCCCTGGTGCCAGCGTTTGCGTCACTTCACAGGGCTCGGCCAGGGTGAACTTGTGGCGCAGCTCATCAATCGGCGCAGCGCCGCCGAACAAGTAGAGTGGCTCGATGATGGGGTGCTCCATCATAGCTGCCTCTAACGCCGGCGCGTAGAGAGGTACGTCCAGGCGCCTCTGCAGAAACCGGGCGCCGCCGAAATGGTCGGCGTGGGCGTGAGTGACGATGATCGCCGCCAGGCGTGCTCCCTGGTCCTCAACCACGCGCAGGGCTCGACGGGCCGTATCGCCGTCCAGACCCGTGTCGATCAACAGCGCCTGCCCGTCGCGTATCACCAGCCCCACGTTAGAACCGCTCTGCAGGTGGAAGATGCCGGGACCCAATGTCACACATTCCATAGCCACAACCCCCTCAGGGCCGCGTGACCGTCGCCTGTCCGAACCACCCCAATGAGGGATGGTCCTCGCACCCAAGCCGCTCTCCGGGAGACCCCGGTCTCGCCGACGATTTATTGCCCGCCCGTGCCCGCACTGCGAAGCTGTTCCACCCTCTCCCAGAACTCCCGGGCCTCGCCAGCTCGCGGGGGGTGAACCTTCAACCCGTGGGGTGCAGACTCTCCGCCCTCGACGTGCACGTAGGTCAGGAAGCCGTCCAGCGCGGGTGTCTTGCCGCCATCGGGCGTGAAGGCCTCGGCATACATCGTGACGCTGGTCCGCCCCACGTGGGCCGCGCGGGAATGCAGTTCGATGATGTCTCCATTGACCGCGCCGCGGGTGAAGACCAGCCCATGGATCTTCAGACAGACCAGATTGGAGGGATCCACATTGAGCGCGCGCTGTGCGCCGATGAAGGCCGCCTCCACCACCCATTCTGCCATGCGTCCCGCGAACAGGGTTCCATGATGATTCAGGTCACTGGATCGCACCAGATGAGAGACCGTAGTACGAGGCAAGTCTTTGATGTCCATACAACCTCTTCCAGAGAAAACAAAAACCCCCTCGCCTCAGGGGCGAAAGGGTTCCGCGGTACCACCCTGAATGGAGAAGCCTCGGTCTAGTCCCTGGGGGGCTCTCCCACTCTTGGCTCGTTAACGAGAGCGAACCGGCATCGATTACTCTGGCTTATCGCCAGCTCTCACCGATGCAGCTCCCAGGCGAGTTCGGCCTCTTGTGGCGCTTCTCCTTGGGCGCCAGTTGCCGGGCTTCCACCTGGTCTTTCCCGGCTCGCTAAGGAGAATGGCCTACTACTCCTGTTCGCAGCTTTTCCGTCTGTCCAATTCAGTTATCTGCAAAAGAATAAGTGGACCCGGAGGGACTCGAACCCTCGACCCCCACAATGCCATTGTGGTGCGCTCCCAACTGTGCCACGGGCCCACGAGAATCGGAATGTGATGGAGCTGAGGGGACTCGAACCCCTGACCTCTACAGTGCGATTGTAGCGCTCTCCCAACTGAGCCACAGCCCCTAGGTGGACAACGTGTTTCCAGGCGTCCGCCCAACCGAACATAGTATAGCGGCTTTGGTCGGATTGTCAAGCACGCCGTCCCCGCATACCTCTTGGCGCCGAAAGAGATCGTTCACGCCTGGAGTCACTGCACCGAGCTGCTGTTTTCCCTCTTTGATTCTGATGTCCAGGTCAGGATCGCCTGGCGGACGGAGCGAGTCATCTCATGTGCGAATGCAGCCGAGAACTTCCGCAGGTAAACGTGCTGCCCGACATTGCCTGCATCTCCTACGTACGCCGTCCGTGTCCGGGGTTCTACCATTTGCTGTAGCTGGTCATCATCCAGCTTGCGATAGCTGTCCTTGAAGTGGATGCAGGCTTGAGGGAAACGCGAGGTTAGCTCGCGCTGCCGAGCTGCTTCTGTTGGGTAGCCGAAGCAGACCATCGTGATCGGGAACGTATACACCGGCAGGCTGAGAAGCTCTCGGTGGTATTCGTACCGCTCCATGATGTCCCCGATGTAGCACGATCCGATGCCGAGCGATTCAGCCGCGATCACGGCCGTTTGGGCGGCGATCAGAGCATCGCAGCACGCCAGCATTAGGTCTCCCTCTCCGGGTAGACGCATGGTCTCGCCCTTCCCCTCGCAGAGGGATGGCACGTCCGATGCCAAGAAGAGGTCGATCCAGCGCTGATAGTCGGCGAGGAACACCAGTACCAGCGGCGCGTTGGCTATGAAGGGTTGGTTGTCACAAGATCTGGCCAGTTTCGTCTTGATCTCCTCATCTGCGATCTCAATGATGGAGTACAGCATCAAGTTCCCGGCCGTTGGCGCGCGCATGGCGGCGCGGATGATACCGTCGACAGCCTCCCTCTCGACTGGCCTATCTTCATATGTGCGCACCGATCGGCGCTGATGAATGAGTCCGAGCGTCTCGTTCATGAACGATCTCCTTTGACTAGATCACGGTATGATAACTCTCTAGCACAATAGAGCGTGCACCACATGCCAGAGATGCAATGATAGAGTGCACTGAGCTTGAGAGGACGGGCGTGTCCCCCACGTCTCCCGGGCCACCCGGCAAGCCATCCAGCGCCAGGATCGGACGCCCACGCCCCTGTTCTCTTGATTGCGCGATCAGCGCGCGGATGTCTCAAAGCTAGTGTACGCCGGACGATGGCACGTGACAAACGTGGGACCCACTCGCTGCGCCGGGGAGCCGGGGTGACCTCTGTCGGAGTCAAGCGCAGAGGGAGCCGCGGAACCGGGCGCGTGCGCGTTTGACATGAATGATCACCGTGCTATACTGCCGACCTGCCGCCCGAAGCCGGGAGCGGTTCCGTCGCAGAGTCTATCGGCGGCCACAATCAACGTCCTAAGCACGGATCTTTGCGTCTTGAACCTGTATTTCCCAATAACGGCTTTTCACTGTAGCCCGAACGTCCCGCTCATCCATCTTCTCCAGGGAATTCGGCACGCGACGGCCTCGCCTTTCCCTGGGCTGACCTCGCGCTCCCTGCGATCCTTGCCAGACGGCAGCTACTCCGGTGCATGGTATGAATGATTCACTGAACTCGACCGTCTCTGACGAGACGGCTTCCACTCGGGCCGAGGCGGAGCACGGAGCGAACCGACGCACCGTCATGACCGCGATCATTGTCAGCAACTTCCTGCTGAACTTTGGTTATCAGCTATGGCGGTCGCTCTTCAACAACTTCGCCGTCGGTGAGCTCGGCGTCGCGGCCGACCACATCGGGCTGATCCAGTCCGTGCGCGAGATACCGGGATTGTTGGGTGTCACGGTCGGTCTGCTGGCGCTGGTGCTGACCGAGATGCGAATCGTGGGCCTGTCGACGGTCCTGCTAGGCTTGGGTATCGCTCTGACTGGCGGGGCACGGGGCCTTCCGGGTCTTCTGGCGAGCACTGTACTGATGAGCGTTGGTTTCCACTATTTCATGCCCGCCAACTCCTCAGCGGTCCTGCAAGTCACCGGCGAGCACGAGGCGCCGGAGGTCCTGGGCCGTCTCACGAGCCTGAATGCCTTGGCAGCGGTGGGCGGGTCGGGGCTGGTCTTCTTCGGGCTTGGATCTCTCGGGTTCCGCAGGCTGTTTGGAATCACCGGTGTCCTGGTGATGGTCGGAGGGATCGCGACACTTCTCTGGCTGGCCCGTAGGGGGCGCGCCCTGGCCTCAGACCCTGATGTGCATCCGACCATAAACCCTGTGAGGCACAGGGCGTTGCGTCGGCGCTACTGGCTCTACTACACACTTGAATTCCTGATGGGCAGTCGACGGCATATCTTCACAACGTTTGCCGTGTTCCTGTTGGTGCGGGAATATGAAGTACCCGCGGAGACGGTCACCGTGCTGTATCTCGTGAACAACTTGCTCGGGAGCGTCCTCTATCGGCAACTGGGAGCAATCATCGCCCGCATCGGCGAGAAACGCGCCCTTTCAATGAACTTCTTTCTGCTGATGTTCGTTTTCGCGGGATACGCCTACATTCCCATTCTGCCTCTTCTCTACCTCCTCTTCGTCGTTGATCACATGCTCTTTGGCTTCCGGATTGCCCTCCAATCATACTTCCAGAAGATAGCCGTCCACCCTCGTGAGATCACACCCAATCTCTCGTTTGGTCAGACCGTCAATCACATCGCGTCGGTCATCATCCCGCTGGTGGGGGGAATTATCTGGGAGACGGTGGGGAGCCGCTATACGTTCTTAGTCGGGATGGCCATCGTGGCTACCTCTCTGATTCTTGTTCAGTGGATGCGCGTCGAGCGCGGGACCGTGCCCGTGACAATTGTCGGCTGACTGTTGTGGCACCACGCTCGTCACCGGTGGTAGTAGTCCGCTGCACTGGCCGATCCCTGAGGATAGAGGGGGGGGCGATTCCAGGCCTCGTCATACGTTCGCCCCACGCGCGGAGGCCGCTAGAGCTTCAGACGGAAGGCGTTTCCTGGATCACGAGAGCTGGTTGTTGAGAGCGAAACCCGGGGTAGGGCGGTGATCAGATGGCGCAGCTACCCGCTGCGCGTGCTGGCACCGGTCCCCTGGGCGGAGGTCCGTCGGGGCAGTTCGTCCAGGACAGCTTCCAACTCTTCTAGAGTAGTCACCCCCGCCAGGCTGTTCACGAAGGAATGGAGGTCAGGACTGCGGACAAAGACCTCGCGTACGGCTGGCCCGATGGGGTCCTCGCCAGCCGCTCCCGGCTGATCGGCGTAGGCACCGTGGAAAGCGAAGTAAGCCTGATTTAGCTTGCGGATCGCGTAGCCCTGTTCTACGAACAACCGGCGACGGCGTTCCATGTACGCCTCTGCATCCTCAACCTTCCCTTCCGCCAAGAGCCGGTCCACCTCAACGCGGGTCTCCCGCATCTCCAGATGGAAGTCGAATGTCGGAGGCTCGGTCGGCTGGTCTTCTGACGGCTCAGGCTCAGCCTCGGGTTCTGCTGGGAGGTACTCTGGATAGTAGCGACCCACGACTCGGCGGCCTACTTCCTTTCCCACGATCGAGGCCACCGTTTCGTTGATGGTTCTCGTTTCTCCGGAGGAAAGATAGTGCCACCCCAGCGGTCTCGGCGTCAGGTAGTGATGGGTCCACTCGTGGGCCGTCACCTCGGTCACCCAGTTGATGGAGTTGCTCTCCAACAGCATCGATGGATAGGCGGCGAGCCCTCCGATGCCCGTGATCAACGACGAGACATCGAATGTCGTGTCTATTTGCTCTTCAATCGCCTCCTGCTCCGCCGTGCTCAAGCCGTGCACCAGGTTCAACTGGTAGACCCGTTCGATGTGGTCGCGCGGGGAGAGGATGAGCAGTTGAGGAAGTGTCGTAATGTGCATCTTGACGGGCGGCAGCTCCTGGCCCAGCAGACCGAACCTTTCGTCCCTCAGAACGGAAGCGACCTGTTGCTCGAGGATTGCCTCTGCCAGGGGCTGACGAACGCTGATAGTGGCGCGCACATCCTTGCGCCGGGTGCGGAGATCGGCGGTTGCGGCATCGGGGTCCGCAACCTCTGGATTGACGTACGTCCGCTGGATCTGGGACTCGAGTTGTTGTGCCTCTCCCACCAGAGCTAAGAAGTCAAGGACGAAGTCGCGACGGGCCTTCTCCGTCATGGCCCGTTCTGGAGAGAGCAGGCTGTGCCTCACTTTCTTCCAGACCGCCCTCGTCTCCCAGATCACAAAATCGAACTGCTGTCCCGTCAGTTGTCTGTCGACACGCGCCTCTATGGACATCAGCGGTGGATTATCAACGGAGAGGGTGAGGAGCAGCCCGAGAAGGAGTCCCGCCAGTCTCCAATGCTTCATGAGGCGCTCCGCAACGGCCTCTGCCCGGGAGATGCTTGTCTGCAGAAGATTCATACCAGCCCTACCTCACCTGGGGATGGCGTATACTCACCAGGCCTGCGGCCAGTGGCAGCGCTGCTGAAGGTGTCTTCACGCAACGAGACCAACGGGCGAGCCAAAGGAAGCGTTGCCGTACGGAGAATCTGAACTGATGCAGGGATCCGGGACAATGATGTCCATTCCTGGGTCTGTCTCGGGATGAGGTCGAGCAGCATGGCGAGTAGATTCAAGCGAGGGAGGAGAGTGCCAGGCGAATCCGTTCTTCCACCGAGAGGTCTTCATCCTGGGGAAGGTTCTGCAACGCGGACTGAGCCTCGACCAGAGTGAATCCCAGTTCAGCAAGGGCAGCGATGACCTCCGCGTCGGCGTCTGTTAGCAGCGGCGTTGCCTTTCCCTCGGCGGGGATTACCTTGTCCCTCAGGTTGAAGATGATCTTCTTGGCTGTTTTCGTCCCGATGCCGGGCACGCGCGTCAGCAACCGTGGCTCGTCCTGGAGGACAGCCTGGCGAAGGGCGTCCGGCGAGATCGTGCTGAGCAGCGAGAGCGCCACGGTCGGGCCGACGCCGGAGATGTCCAGCAAGAGCTCGAACAGGGAGCGCTTCTCCCTGGTGAGAAAGCCGTAAAGGGCCAGCCGATTCTCGCGCACGTGGAAGTACGTAAACAACTCCAATGGCTGTTCAAGACTCCCAATCTGCTCGAGTACGCTGGAAGGCACCTCGACCTTGAAGCCGACGCCGCTAGCTCGAAGGACCAGGAATCCATCTCCCATGTCCCACACGGCACCGCTGATTCTCGAGATCATGATGAAGTCGGCCGGCCGAACTTCATTGCGACTCCTCCGCCAGAGCCTTGAGCCGGGCAGAGTGAAGGTGGCAGATGGCCACCGCCAGGGCGTCCGCGGCATCATCGGGGCGTGGTATCTCGGTCAATCCGAGGAGCATCTTCACCATCTCCTGCATCTGTGCCTTGTCCGCGCTCCCATACCCTGTGACTGCCTGTTTGATCGCCAGTGGGGTGTATTCGGCCACCTCAAGACCGGCGTCTGCCAGAGCCAGCATAGCCACCCCGCGAGCCTGTCCCACGCTCATCGCCGTACGCACGTTCCTGCTGAAGAACAACTCCTCGACGGCAGCCTCCTGCGGCTGCCACTCGGCGGCCAGGCTCTGGAGTTCCCGATGGATGACCTGCAGGCGAGCTGTGGTTGGCTCATCCGAGGCGGTCCGTATTACGCCGCTCACCAGCGCCCTCAGCTGATTCCCATGCTGTTCCACGACCCCGTAGCCTGTCGTGGCAGTGCCGGGATCGACACCCAGTACTCTCTTGGCTCGCCCGCCGGGGGTCGCGGCGATGCTAGAGCTCCTCGTCGTATTTCGCGATCACTTCGTCGCTGATTTCCAGGTTTGAGTGGACCTCTTGCACGTCGTCCATGTCCTCAAGCGCGTCAATGAGCCGCATGACGCTGAGTGTGTCACTCTCGCCCAGTTCCATTCTCCGTCTTGGAACCATGGTCAGACGGGCATCTTCGGCGGTAAATCCGGCGTCCTCCAGGGCTTTCCGGACATCCGCGAAGCGACTCGGTTCCGCGTAGATTTCGATCAGATCCTCACTGAACTCAATGTCCTCGGCCCCGGCCTCGACAGCAATCTCGAAAACGCTCTCCTCGTCCAGCCCGTCGGGAACCAGTGCGATGTAGCCTCTGCGGTCAAACTGCCACATGACAGCCCCGGCCTCCGCCATCGAGCCACCGCGGCCGGAGAAGGCGTTGCGAAGCTCGGATGCTGTACGGTTCCTGTTGTCTGTCACCGTATGCACGAGCAGGGCGACGCCGCTGGGAGCGTACCCTTCGTACACGATCTCTTCCAGGTTCACGCCCTCGAGTTCGCCGGTGCCGCGCTTGATGGCTCGCTCAATATTCTCCTTGGGCATGTTGGCGTCCTTGGCCCTATCGACAGCCAGGCGCAACTGAATATTGAACTCGGGGTCGCCGCCACCTTGTCGCGCTGCGATGGTGATCTCGCGAACCAACTTGGTGAAGATCTTTCCCCGTCGGCGATCCTCTCTCCTCTTCTGGTGCTTGATGTTAGCCCAGTGGCTGTGACCGGACATAGCTCGCACCTCCTTCCTGACGACAACCAATCATATTCTCCAGTAAGTTCTTCATCATAGCGCTTGTTATTGTAGCCCATGTGCCTTAGGATTGCAATCAAATTGACGCTGGTCACCCATTGTCGATCGCATCGGACTCATCCAATCCCTCCGCAGGTGAGACAGGCCCGCTTTGGAGCGATGGATCCCGCTCCTCAGGTGGCTTTTCGACCATCTACGAAGCGTGTAGAATGGGCGCGACGGGCTGGCTACAGCGAGAGTGCGGCAAGAGTCAAGTTGGGTGGTGAGAGAAAGAACGGAGGTATGCTAATGGTACTCTATCTGGATTCTGCGACGCCCGCCGATGCGCGTCGGGCCGCGGAGCTTGGTTTCGTTGGCGGTGTCACCACCAATCCAACGCTCCTGGCACGAGTTGACCGGCCTGCCGAGGAGATTCTAACCGAACTGAGTGACCTGCTGATGGAGGGGACTGTCTTCTATCAGCTCACTGCATCGACCGTCGCCGAGCGCGAAGCGGAAGCTCATCGCGTCGGGGCCCTCCGTCCGGGTCGCATCGGTGTGAAGATACCTTGCACCACCGAGAATCTGACCATGGTGCCGCGGCTGGCTTCGGCCGGACTGATCTGTGCCGTGACGGCTGTTTTCAGCTCCTACCAGGCGCTGCTGGCAGCACAGGTCGGTGCCGACTACGTCATACCCTACGTGAACCGCGCCACCCGCCAGCTTGGAGACGGCATTGCTCTCGTGGAGGAGCTGGCGTCCATACTCCATATCATAGGCGCCTCGACAGAGATACTCGCTGCTAGTTTCCGTTCGCTGAACGAGGTGGCACGGGCTGTCCGGGCGGGCGCCGACCACGCGACGATGTCACTGGGCCTTCTGGAGGGCCTGGGGAATCATCCACTCTCGGAGCGGGCGATTCAGGATTTCGCTCGGTCTCTGTGAGCCCGCTTGGTCCCTCGCTTGTGGGTCAAGCCAGGAGCCGGAGAATATCCACTACATAATCCGACACCAATCCAGGTCGCCGTGCTGCAGATCAACCTCTCCCCGGTGACCCATGAAGCGCTCGGCGCTATCTGGCGGGAATCGGAGGAGGTCAAAGGGTGCCCGCCGGGGTACGGCAGCCAGGGCGTCCCGCACAGTCTCGATGAAGGGCTCGAGCACGGTATCCCACTTCGCGAGGGCGAAATGGGTGTCGGGAAAGCGCTTCACCAGGGCGCCTATCTTGCTCGGACTCACCTGGCCCGCCTCGCCCCAGAAGCGAGGCTCGCCGCGCGCATTGACTGAGACCACGTCCGGCTTAAATCGATCGTCCACGGGAACCTCGACACGAAGATCCTCATACTCAGGCAGATAGAGCGCCCAGAGGAAGGCCTTCATGAGAACGTGCTCGCGGCGCTCGTTCACCCGCTTCACGAAGACGACCTGTTCTCCGTGAGCACGCAAGGTCCACTTGCGCCGCAGGAAGAGGTCTCGTGTCACCCTCTCGATCTCCGCTGGCGACGCTCCCCCACTTCCTCAATGTAGGCCAGAGACTGATGCCGAAAGTATGTGTCGTACAATTGAGCGTAGTGACCACCTTGGGCCATCAAGTGGTCGTGATTGCCTTCCTCAATGATCTGTCCTTCTTGCAGAACGATGATGCGGTCCACGGACCGGACTGTTGAGAGTCGGTGGGCAATAAGGATCGAGGTGCTGCGCTGGAGGATTAGATTGATTGCCTCCTGGATCTGCATCTCCGTAAACGGGTCTACGCTTGCTGTGGCCTCATCGAGGATGAAGATGGCTGGTGACTGGGCCAGGACGCGCATCAGTGCGACCAGCTGGCGCTGCCCCATGGATAGACGCCCCCCCCGCTCGCCAACATCGGTCGAGAGGCCGCTTGGCAGATTGTCCAGCCAGTCACCCCCGCCAATGCGCCGGGCCAGCGCCCTGATTTCTTCGTCGCTCAGGTCTGGGGCTGCGTAGCGGACGTTCTCGGCGACGGTCCCCGAGAAGAGGAAAGGGCTCTGCGAGACGATGCCCAGATGATGCCGGTACTGGCGCAGGTCAAAGGAACGGATGTCTTGCCCATCGATATTGATCTGCCCGCCCTCGAACTCGTAGAAGCGAGCGATCAGCTTGGCGATGCTGCTCTTGCCCGCGCCGGTATGGCCCACCAGCGCGACGCTCTCCCCGGGAGCGATTCGAAGGTCGAAGTCCTTCAAGACTGCTTCCTCCTCCGTGTACCGGAAGTCGACGCTATCGAAGTGAATCTCACCCTGGAGCTCATCGACGGACTGATCCTCGATCTGTCGTACTGACGGCTCGGCATCGATCAATGCAAATATACGCTCGGATGCTGCGAGCCCGCCCTGGAACTGGCTCCAGAAGGCCGCGACGTTGATCAGCGGAAACCAGAAGCGGTCCACGCTGCGCAGGAACAGATACCAATCACCAACAGACACAGCCTGGCTCACGGCTGAGAGCCCACCCCAATAGACCAGGATGGCCGTCCCGATGCCAGAGAGTGCGTTGAGCACGGGGAACACCATGGATAGCGTGAATCCCCGCCGCAGATTCACGCGGAATGAGCGCTCGTTAACATCGGTGAACTCGCGGTAGATCGTATCCTCCTGGCGGAAGATCTTGGCGACGCCAATGCCGGTGACCGCTTCTCGAATGGCCGCGTTCACCTCCGCCAGGACTTGGAAGCCCTCCCGGGTCACCCGGCGGGCGATGCGCCGGAATGACGCTGCCAGTAGCAGGACGACCGGGGTCATGGCCAGGATCATCAACGTGAGTTGCCAGGAGATTTGAAGCAGCCTGACAAGCAAAATGACAACCAGCGTCAACTGACTGAGGAGATCAGTGACGAGCTGGACTACGTTGGCGAACTCCTCGGTGTCGGACGTGATGCGGCTAATGATCCTTCCCGAGCGGAACTCGTCGAAGAAAGACATGTCGTGCCGTACCACGGCGTCGAAAGCATCGTGCCGCAGTGTCCCTACGACGTCCGCGATGATCCGAGCCGTGATCCGTCGGCGCAACCAGTTGCCAGCCCAGTTAAGGATCCCGGTAAGGAGGACTGCCCCTCCAAGGCCGAGGACCAGGCCGAACGGCATGGCTGCGGTGTCCTCAAGAAGCGTGTCGAGACCTCTTGATATGATGAATAGCTGCTGTGCGTCAACAACCGCAATGGCGATTATGACCGCGGTGACGATTAGGACACGCTTCGCATGGGGCACAAAGTACTCTGCGATACGGCCCAACAACTCACGATCGCCGTATTCGCGGTCGTACGCTTCTCTGTCTAAGCCGTGAAAGAGGGACATGATGGGTTATCCTGCAGGACAGGGAATGGAAGACGAAGGAGGCCTTCCGCTGGCTGGTGGATCGTCACCTGGCCAAGAAGGCATCACGAGCCTGTAAACCCGCACCTGCTTGTATCTACTCGTCATATCTGGCGAAGATATCCCGATATGCCTGCGATTCCTCCATGAGCTGCTCGTGGTCCCCGACTGCTGCAACTGTCCCTTTGCGCATCACGATGATGAGATCGGCCCAGCGGATCTGAGACAGCCTGTGCGTGATCAAAAAGGTAGTGCGACCCTCGGCGGCCCGCTCGATCGCACGCTGGATCCGGTCCTCGGTCTCACTGTCGATAGCGCTTGTGGCGTCGTCGAGGATCAGGATCGCCGGCTCTGTCAGAAATGCCCGCGCAATGGCGACTCGCTGTCGCTGCCCACCCGATAAGGTGGCTCCACGTTCACCGATCACTGTCTCGTACCCGTCCTCGAACCCGGTGATGAACTCGTGGGCCTGTGCTGCTTTGGCTGCTTCAACGATGTCCGCGTGATCAGCGCCAGGGCAACCGAAGCCGATGTTCTCGGCAATGGGGCGCGAAAAGAGGAAGATGTCTTGCTCAATGGTAGATACTTGCTGGCGCAAAGCCTCCAGGTTCCAGGCGCGTACGTCGATTCCGTCCACTAGGACGCGTCCGTCGTCGACGTCATAGATGCGGCTGATCAGCTTACCCACCGTGCTCTTGCCTGATCCCGTCTGCCCCACGATGGCCACAGTCTGTCCCGGGTCGACGTGGAAGCTTACGCCATCCAGAGCCACACTTTCACCGCGAGCGGAGCATGCCTCTGTGGGGGGCGTATAGCAGAATGTGACATCCTCAAACGTGACACTTCCCTCCATTGCCTCCTCATGTCCTGTGACGTTCTGATCCAGCTCCGTCCTGAAGGTGATCAGTTCGAGGATGCGGCGAGCGCTGGCGATTCCCGAGGAGACGCGGGAGTAGGCAAACTGGGCGGCGAAGGTGGGGAAGCCAAAGAGGAGCAGCAACCCGTTGAAGGAGACTACCCCATCCAGCCCAATGGCCCCGGCGCGGAACAACATCAGGCTGTGAAAGAATCCTATCCCTTGAACGAGGCCGAGAAGCAGCAGCGGAATGAAGCGTGCTTCAATGTCGCCCTGCGTCACGTAAGCCTGCACCCAGTTCATTACGTCTCGCCCAAAGCGCTTGCTCTCGAAATTCTCTTGAGCTGCCCCCTTCACCGTCTCAATGCCATCGATGGCCTCAGCCAGTGTCGTGTTCATATCGCCGAACTCCTCACGAACACGCTCGGTGGCTGGACGAAGCTGCCCCAGGTAGCTGCGCACGGCGAGGACGTAGGCCAGGAGATAGGCGACGGGCGCCGCAACCAGATGTGGATGGATCGGGGGGGCTGCGATAAGGGGCATGAGCAGGAAGTTGGCTGAGCCAATGACCAGGTTGATTCCCGGGTTGAACATCAGGTTGATCTGACGCACGTCGTTCGTCGCCCGGGCCATCAGGTCGCCCGTCGGCTGGGAGTCGTGAAATGACATGCTCTTGCCCAGCAGACTGGCGTAAAGCTCGTCCCGGATATCACGTTCCAGCCGCTGACCCAACATCTCGCTCGACCAGTTACGCCCCAGCTGGAGGATGACGCCCCGGACGAGCTGCGAACCAGCCACCATGAGTGCTGCCCTCGTTAGTCCTGGAAGATCCGCAGGTGAGGCCGTGACGGCGTTGACGGCCCGACCAAGGAGAATCGGCACTGCGGCAGCCAGCCCGGCATTGCCGGCCGCGCCGATAAGCATGCCGGCGACAAAAAGCTTGTGCCGGCTGACGTGGGACAAGACCCAACGCACCGGACCGCTTCGGTTGGATTCCCAGGTTCGCGTGACCTCAAACTCGCTTACGTTCATCGGATCCTACGCACAGCAAAAAGCCACCCTCTTGAGCGGAGGTGGCCAGAAAAGATGAGAAGCCTGCTTGTGACCTCTGCACTAGTCTACCGGGAACGGCAGCGCACGTCAAGCGTGCCGGCCGAAGTCCGTGCTTGTCGGACAATGCTATCTGTCATTGCCGGTGTACTTTTGAATCTCCATATAGATCACCTGGGGCTCGAAGTCTGGGGTGACGAACGTGAAGTGGTCCTGATAGCCGTGGGTTGGTGCTGGATAGCGAAAGGCCCACATTGCCACGCACTTGCACCAGGGCCATCGCTCGCGGGCCCAATCATAGGCGCCGATGGTGTAGTTGATGCGCTCCGCCGGTGTGACGGCCCCGGTCCAGCGTGAGTGGTCGTTCCATCCCGCTTCGGTGACATAGATCGGCTTGGCGGAGTCTCCGTGGGCGATCATGATGTCGCGCAGTAACTCTACTCGCCGGAAACTGATGGCGCCCGGAGCCGGCGGTGCGTCCGGAGGGGCAGTATGCCCGTAGGCATGGGCTGCCAGCCCGTCGAAGTGAGGAGCTGCTCCGAACTCGTACATTCGCTCCAAGTAGGTCAGATCGTTCATTCCTGCTGCGCTACCCTCAGGCTCCAGCGTTGGGGCCAGGGCACCTGCCAGGACGATTACGTCTGGATTTGCGGCATGCGCTTCGACGTAGACGGCGCGCAGTAACGCAACGTACCCCTGCGGATCGACTGACCGGTAGCCCCATTCAAAGCTCAGGTTTGGCTCGTTCCAGATAATCACATGGTTGACACGCCCTCTATACCGTGCGACGAACCTGCCCACGAACTGAGCGAAGGCCTCGTAATGTTCATAGTCGAGGTAGGTAAGGGTTGTTTCGTGTCCGTTATTCTGGTTCTGACCACTCTCTCCCTCAGGCCGTGCCCATTCAGGCACCCAGCCGAGTCGAGCGATGACTGTCAGGCCCTGGTTCTCCGCATGGCGGATCACTATGTCGCTGTGATGCCAGCTGAATTCATCCTCCTGTGGCTCGATGTAGGGCCAGGGGAAGTACTCCACGACCCAAGGCGCTCCCATGCTTCGTACCATCCGCAGAGTGCGCTGGATCTTCCATGCCTCTACCTCGTCGGTGAGGCGAGTGTGGACGCCGGCGATGGGGTTCGTGGTGATCACCTGTTGTGGCGGATCGAGGACGACGAGGACCTCTGGGGCGCGGACGGCCCACAAGACAAAGATCGCCAGAAGCACGCGGATCAGGTCGGCGGCTTTGACGTGACGCATTTGAGCGAGAGCCCGGGCTCGGAGATTCCGCCAACGGGATCGGCTGAGCAGCGGCTCGTGGCTCTGGGGTGGGTGAAGAGGTGGCATAAACAAACATAAACAAACATAAACAAAAAAGAGGGAAGCAGTGCTTCCCTCATAGAGGCCTGTAGCTCCTCGGGCAGGATTTGAACCTGCAACCTACCGGTTAACAGCCGGCCGCTCTACCGTTGAGCTACCGAGGATTGATTTACAGATATTATTATACCTGGACGGAACCGCGTGTCAAGTTTCGGGCTCGCCAGGTACAATTGCCAGCAGTGTGCTTCACGCAGCTAATGGGGCCTCGCTTAACCTCTGGAACCAGGCATGACGCGGGATGGGGCATTCGCAATCGGGTCAGGATCGCGCAGGACACTCAGCGGACCCTCTTCTGGAGCGAGAGCTCGATTCCATCGCCGTCCACGCGAGATTCTCCACCCGGTGAAGCCACAGCGTCAGACACCTGTTCTGCCTTCGCAGCCAGAGTCGCTGGCCATCCAGGTTCTTTTCTCGAAGCGAGTAAGGTGGTATAGTCAGAGGAGCTCGCACGCCTTGTCTTTCGCACGCGTTGTGTGTCGCACGCGTTGTGTGTCACACGCGTTGTGTGTCACACGCGTTGTCTGCAGCGGCACCCGTCAACAGAGCGACCGTCTGCCGGACTATCAACGACCATCATGCTCTCACTCGATCGTCAGGAAAGATATCGCCAACGCTACGCCCATAGGCGTCCGCACTGGCGGCCAAGCAGTCATGTCTATCGGGACTTGGTGGCGGCCCGTCTCTTCCCCAACGCCCGGGTGCTCGATTTGGGTTGTGGGCGCGGCGGCGTGATGGAGCAGCTCCACGAACAGGCTGGGTTCACCAGCGGGCTAGATCCAGACAATCAGTCGCTTCGTGAACATCGCGAGCCATCTTTAGCCCTCGTCTGTGGTCTGGCGGACGCTCTCCCTCACGCCGACGACGCTTTCGATGTCGTCTGCTGTTCCTGGGTTCTGGAGCATCTGAGAAAGCCAGGGCGCGTGTTTTGCGAGGTGGCTCGGGTGCTGAAGAAGGGGGGACGGTTCATCTTCCTCACGCCGAATACACGGCACCCTCTCATCATGCTCAACCGGATCCTGCACTGGACGGAAGGTCGGCTGGTCGATCGTCTCTACGGCCGCACTGAGCCCGACATCTTCCCGGCCTACTATCGCGCGAACGCCGAGAGGCGGATTGAGCGAATCGCCAGAGCGGTGGGTCTGACGCGGGTTTCGCTCCAATACGTCGGAGATCCCACCTACCTGGCATTCAACCGCGTCCTGTTCTGGCTGGCCTGTCTCGTGGAAGATGTAACACCGCGGCGGATGCAGGTACACCTCGTCGGTGAGTACACTGTTCACTGACTGCCCCGGACGTCACGACGGGACTAAGCCACTGCTTTGAAGGGCGCGCAAGCAACTCGGCGGCAGTCGCTTCGAGGCCACTCGTCCTACCCGCATCACCTGGGACAATCCACTGGGGGAGTAGAGGAGGAGTCTTGCCGTCGCTGTGCCAGCTTTCCGCCCTTCGCCCCTACTCCCGCCCTCGCTCTGCTAACGGGCAGGAGGTGTGACCCATTTCCGTGATGGACCCCTTCTGCATCGTGTAGCTGCCCCACCCTCGAGGATTTGGGAATCGTCTCCGAGCCGCGCCGGTTGATTCCCTTGCTCACGGAATCTCATCGCGTTAACATGTGCCGGGAGAGCCGAGGGGTCGAGCCCCCGCCGAGGGGCAACTGCCATGATTGAGATCGTTGATCATCTTGAAAACCAGGTAGTGTCTTTGCCTCACCGATCAGGTGTGTACCTGATGCGCGATGTCGATGGGGAAGTCATCTACATCGGCAAGGCTGTCGACCTCCGCGACCGCGTGCGGTCCTACTTTCACGCCTCTGCCCAGACGAACCCTAAGACCCGAGCCCTGGTCGGGGAGATCGATGATCTAGAGTTCATCGTCACCGATACGGAGCTGGAGGCGCTGATTCTTGAGGCAAATCTGATCAAGAAGCACCGCCCGCGCTACAACGTGCGCTTCAAGGACGACAAGCGGTATCCATACATCAAGGTGGGACTGTCTGACCCGTATCCGAAGGTGGAGATCACACGGCGCATTGAACAGGACGGGAGTCGGTACTTTGGTCCGTATACCTCCTCTGGCGCTGTCCACGAGACGCTCGATCTGCTACGCAGGTCGTTTCCCTATTTGACCTGCAACCGTGAGGTCACGGGCGAGGATGAGCGTCCCTGTCTTTACCATGAGATCAAGCGCTGCCTTGGGCCCTGCATCGGCGCCGTATCCCAGAGTGAGTATCGGGCCATGATCCGTGGATTGATTCGATTCCTGGAGGGCCGTGGGGAGGAGGTGATTGCCGATCTCCAGCAGCGCATGGAGTCCGCGGCTAGCGACCTGGCGTTCGAACACGCTGCTTCGCTGCGCGACCAGCTTCGTGCAGTTCAGAGCGTCGTGAGAAAACAGAAGGTGGTCTCAGTCGCAGGTGCTGATCAAGATGTGATTGCATTCGCGCGCCAGGACGATGATGCCTGTGCTCAGGTCTTCTTCATCCGTGGGGGGAAGCTTCTCGGTCGAGAATACTTCGTGCTCGAGGGAACGCGCGAGGAGGACGATCGTGAGGTGATGACGGCATTCCTCAAGCAGTTCTACGAGGAAGCAGCATATGTCCCACCAGAGGTTCTGCTTCCGGAGCAAATTGACGAGGCGTTGATAATCGAGAGATGGCTCAGGAGGAAGCGCGGAGAGAAGGTAACCATCCATGTCCCTCGCCGTGGGAGGAAGAAGGAGTTGGTGAGAATGGCGGCCGAGAACGCCGGGGAGACATTGGCGGCCCTGAAAGTCCAGTGGCAGGCTGATGCTCACAAGCAGGAGCAGGCGCTGGCCGAGCTCGAAGACGCCTTGCAGCTTCCGCGCGCCCCTTCTCGGATTGAATGCTACGACATATCGACCATCCAGGGTACGGAGACGACCGGCAGTATGGTGGTCTTCGAACAGGGTGTGCCGCGCAAGTCCCACTACCGACACTTCACAATCCGCGAGGTGGACGATCAAGATGACTACGCCAGCATGCACGAGGTACTGGAACGCCGTTTTCGGCGCTGGGAGATTGCTCAATCGGAGGAGATGCTCGGGACGCGAGACACCAAGGGTTGGGCCAGACTCCCCGATCTGCTTCTCGTGGACGGGGGAAAAGGTCAGTTGGCCGTGGCCGTGGACGTGTTGACATCCTTCGACCTCTTCAATTCCATCTCCGTCGCGGCGCTTGCCAAACAGCGTGAGGAGATCTACCTGCCAGGCCAGTCGGATCCGGTGCTGCTGCCACGCCGATCCCAGGGCCTATTCCTTGTCCAGCGGGTTCGAGACGAGGCACACCGCTTTGCTATCAGGCATCATCGCCATCGTCGTCGCAAGGTCGGGCTGACCTCCCAACTGGAGAGCATTCCTGGCGTGGGTCCAGCACGGCGAAAGGCGCTTCTCAAGACGTTTGGTTCTGTCGAGGCGATTCGAGCGGCTACCCTGGAGGAGCTCGAGGCCGTGCCCCGTCTCCCTCGAGCAGTCGCTGAAGCGATCAAGAGAGGACTGTGATGCGTCGTGGACATGGCTGGCTCGGTTGTCCAGGATGAACAGCCTTGCGCGTCACGGTAGCCGACTGAGGTGTTCGGTGAAAGGATCGATTGTCAGGCCCAGGATTCATGATATAATAGTTATTGAAGGAGAAGAAGCGCAAGCTGGTATTGCGCGGGTCGCCAAACGCAATTGGTCTGATCGGGTACCTCCAGGTGCGATGTCGAACTGTGATATGCGGCGTTCGACACGAGGATTCAACGTGAGCTTGGTCGTCCACGGGGCGGAAGGCTGACGTCGTTCTATTGAATTCTGGCAGGACATTAAAGGGCCTCCGATAACGCGAGGCCTGGTCTGAGAAAGGTTCTCAGTCCCAATATAGGCTCCTGAATCGGACTTGGTTTGGCCGGGACCATAACATGGTTAGCGGCTAGCCAAGTCTGTGCGTGTCTATGGAAGATGATAGTGAGAAGACAGTCGAGCGAGGCAAAAGAGCTGCAGCGTGAGCTGGAAGAGCTGCGCCGACAGATTTCTATGCTTGAGGAAGGCCTTGAAGAGAAGCCAGATTATGGTATGGGGAAGGGTGACCCATCCATCACGCGATGGGAGCTGGACCAAGCCATGTTGAGCGATCTCAGAAGGCGGGCTGACAGCCTCGAGCGGCAGCTGTCCAGGATCAGCCAGGGCACGTACGGCATCTGCGAACGTTGCGGCGAACCAATCAATCCTGATCGGTTGGCGGTCCTACCGGACACCAACCTTTGTATTGAGTGCGCTCGGTCTGATGAGGCCTAGGAAGTCCGATGCGCAAGCTCTTGATGCGATGGCTTATGGTGCACGTGATGACGGTTGAAAGGAGGTGAATAGAGGTTGACGAAAGTTGAACTTCGGCCAGGAGAGTCACAACGGAGCCTGCTCAAGCGATTCCGGAAGAAGGTTGCTCGTTCCCGAATTCTGAGCACGGTAAAGAAGAAGAGATACTACGTTTCTGAGAGCGAGCAGAGGCGCATCGCGCGCCGCAAGGCCGTTCGCCGAGAACGGAAGCGCCGGCAGAAGGAAGAAGAGAAGTACGGGTACTAGCTGAATGGAGCGATCGCAGCCCGAAATTCAAGATCAGTTCTCAAGACTGATTGAGAGTGACTACGACTACAGACGTCCTGAGCGCGGCGATATCTGCGAGGCAGTCGTCCTGTGTGTTGAGGACGACGAGCTGATCGTCGACCTGGGTGGTAAGCGGGATGGCATTGTCCCTCGTGAGGATCTGCGGCTCCTGGAAGAAGGCTTAAAGGCCCAACTGAAGGCAGGGGACCGCGTGCCTGTCAGAATACGCGACACGGATGCGGACGGCGATGGAATCGTGGTCTCGTTGAACCAGGGGCTGGCTCAGCAGGATTGGCTGCGTGCCGAGGAAGCGCTAGCTGCAGAAGAGACCCTGGAAGCGGACGTCACAGACGTCAACAGCGGCGGTGTCTTGGTCTCATTTGGGCGGGTGCGTGGATTCGTGCCGAACTCGCATCTGTCCTCCGTTCCGCCTGGCTTGCGTGGGGAACGGCTGCGTGATGCAAAATCGGGTCTGATTGGACAGACATTGACGCTCGTGGTCCTGGAGGTGGAGCAGCGACGACGGCGCCTGATCTTGTCGGAGCGTGCTGCGAATCGACGGCGCCGTCAGGAGTTGCTCCACGGCCTGGCAGAGGATCAGGAACGCACGGGGATTGTGCGCAACCTGGTTGACTATGGAGCCTTCGTCGATTTGGGCGGAATTGATGGTCTCGTCCATATTTCGGAGCTGGATTGGAGGCACCTCGATCATCCCAGCGACGTGCTTGACGTGGGGGACGAAGTCGACGTGAGGGTCCTGAGCGTGGATTGTGAGCGGGGGCGCATAGAACTGAGCCGTAAGCGCCTGTTGCCCGATCCGTGGCCGCGTGTGGTCGGGGAGTTGGAGGTGGATCAAGTCGTCGAGGGCCACGTGACGAACATCGTTGATTTCGGTGCCTTCGTGGATGTCGGTGGAGGTATCGAGGGCTTGGTCCACACTTCTGAGATGCCCAACGGTCAGGCAACTTGTGCAGAGTTGGGTTCCCAAGTGCCGATCAAGGTGAGGGTATTGAATATCGATTCAGCCAGGCGACGTCTTGCTCTTAGCCTGCTGGGTATTCCGGATGGCGCCTCCGGTTGTGAGCAAGATCGCTGCGATGAGCCGGCAATGTAACGACTGAGTATTGGGGTGGTTGTGCTATGAAGGGCGAGCTCGATGTCATCGTGTGTCAGCGTTGCGGACGAGGCTTTGTGCTCACGGCCACCTATCGAGATTTCTTGGTGAGGTGGGGCAGGCGATTGATTGTTCCGGTACTTTGTCCAACTTGTTTCCTCGGTGCGGGCCCCCTGCCGAAAGAAGAGGGAACGGTGAAGTGGTTCAGCCGGCGCAAACACTACGGCTTCATTTCGGTAGCCGAGGATGAAGAGATCTTCTTCCATCAGCAGCAGCTTCTAGCGGCAGCTGACGGCGTGCCAGAGGAGGGACAGGCGGCTCGGTTTCATAGGCGCTACTCGCCCAAGGGCCCCGAGGCCCTTAACGTGGAGATTGAAGGATAGCAATGTCGTCCTATTGGATTCAGCTTCGTGAGGTAAGATTGGCAACGGACGGGACAGACGATGTCGCCCTGTTCGATGTCGAGCGCAAGGAGGATGGCGAGACTTGGATTGTGCCCGCTCTCCTGTCCCCGCTCTTTCGGCTGGTAAACATGCGGGCGACAGCGTCTGCAGACAGCCGCCGGGAGATGGTGGCTGGCTTAGGAGCGCGAGCTATTGTGGAACAGTTGAACCGGGGGCTTGAACCGCCCCTGGACGGGGCTTTCTTGTTCAGCTTGGACTATCCAGGAGCCCCTGGCGATCCGAAGCCGCTCTCATCCTATGAGCAGGTGGTTGTGGAAGTGGAGGAACAGCATAGTGTGTGACGTTCGAGCAGGTTGATCAAGTAAGGAGAAGGAGAAAAGTGTCTGATCGAGTAACAGGGAACATCAAGTGGTTCGATCATCAAAAGCGGTATGGGTTCATCCGACGCGATGACGGAAGAGCAGATGTGTTCGTGCACATGAACGACTTCCGTGACCGAATGGATGCCTACTGGTTGAGACGAGGTGACACCGTTGAATTTGGCGTTGACAAAGCTGACAAGGGGCCCCGAGCCCAGGAAGTCGTTGTCGTTCATTCTTCCTAAGGAAGCATAACGCGACAGTCGGTAGGCTTAAGCGACGCAGAAAACCGAATATCCAAGCCTTGGCTTGTTCGCAAGGGGATCAAGAAGGCGTCTAAACCGCATTCGGCCCGGAGCTTCTGGAGAAGTCGCGGAGGCTCACACGGAAGGACCGAAGGCGTACTCCGATGAGCCGTTCACAGGTCTGATCTCACTTCCCCACCCCGACTTTCCAGAGCATCCAGCTTTCTGTCAAGAGGGTCTGCCTGTGGCCATGTCCCTGCTGGTGCTTGCCCGCGTAGACAGGGGAGACAGGAGCGCAAGGTCGGGCGTCCAAACGACTCCGTGTCGCGATAGGCATCGGCGCGTTCCCGCCTGATCGACGGAGAAGGGAGACGAAACCGCGACGTGGGGCGCGTGTCGTTCACGTGCGGAGTCTTTGACCCCACCGATTTGCCGGGTGACGACTGTCTGCGAGGCCTTTCCCTCATGGTCAAAGTGTCAAAGCAGCGACCAGTCATTGATTCGCAGCCTTGAGTCGGGAGCTGGGCTTCACATCCACACAAATCATGCAGGCTGGGGGCTCCAGTAGACGATGAGTAGGAGGTAAGATGTTCAACACGGGGGATGCCATTGTCCATCCCACTCGAGGGGTTGGTGTGGTCGTAAACATCCAGGAGCGTGAGTGGCAGGGC
>Ga0207796_1000201_pt1 | contig 26261 bp, 28 predicted proteins | sample Pon1CUnioCityCA_6_FD_187274 | JGI IMG/M metagenome (GOLD analysis project Ga0207796, IMG submission 187274) | Marine sediment microbial community from Union City, CA, USA - Pond 1C Sediment 1 (SPAdes) | ecosystem: Environmental > Aquatic > Marine > Intertidal zone > Salt pond sediment ... | reverse complement strand
TCTTTAAGAAACCAGAAAAAGAATACCCGGCTTATCACTGGTAGTTTTGCTTGCTGATCAAGGCAAGCTGGGTTATAATTTTCCAACCTCGGGATGTGGCGCAGTCCGGCTAGCGCGCGCCGTTCGGGTCGGCGAGGTCGTGGGTTCAAATCCCTCCATCCCGACTAAAAAACCGCTGGTTTCCCAGCGGTTTTTCTTTTCTTTCCGCCCTGCTCCACACTCAGAGCAGCCGGGTGTTTTTTCTTTCCTCATTTCCCATTGTTGAGAGCGGCTGATAGGTCGGTTCGGGTCGGCGGGCAGGTTTGGGAGCAGGACGGCGGGCAGGGGCCTGCTTCCGACTGGAAACCGGGGCCTTGCGGGCCGAACGTGAAGCCGGGAACTCCACCTGCAATTGATCACCGCCAAAGTACCGCTCCCCGGCAATACTGAACAGGCCAATGATCAAGACCCGCAGGGTCCAGATCATCACCGCCACAAAGATCGGCACCACTTTCAATAAGGTCTGGCGGGCGATCACCGCGTTGCCCAGGGTCTCATGGTTGGCAATGGCGATCGAAACCCCCCACCAGGTCAGCAAAGCGTTCATGGTGGCAGCGATCAGCCAGGCGGCAAACAAGTACCAGCTGTCACGGTCTTGCCCCACTTTGCCTTCCGGAGTGAACAGGCGGGCGATACCAGCAAAATCGATCCCGCAAAAAGCCACGGCCAGGATAGTGGCCCAGCGCACGCCCCAGAAGCGCAAGTCACCCAGCAGATCGGTGAGCGCGAAATCTGTCGTGCTGTAATTGAAGATCTCAAAGGCGACCAGAGCGGTGATGATCAGGGCCCCGAAGACCACGCCGCGCTTGATGTGGACCCGCTGAGGGATAAAAGGGATGCTGTTAGCAGACATGGTGTACCTCCCGAGGAGAGCGTAAGTAGCTGTGAATGAGTAGTCTGCCGTCAGTATAGAACATATGTTCTAGTTTGTCAAGGCATCAACCTGGTAAATTCTGTTAAAATAAAAAGAAAGCAATCCCATCAGAAAAAACGTTATGAATCAACTCTGGACACCCTGGCGCATGAAATACCTGGAAAACGAAGCCTCTCCCGATGAATGTCCATTTTGCCTGGTCCTGAAGGAGGACTATCCGGAAGAACCGTATCTGGTTTTCAAGGGGAAAAGAACCTTTGTGATCCTTAACCGCTATCCCTACACCACCGGCCACCTGCTGATCCTTCCCCTTGCCCATCATGAGGGGCTCTCTGCGCTAGCTAAAGCTACCCGGTCAGAGATGATGGAAATGATCAACCATGCCATGCAAGTCCTCGGTGAAGTTTATCAGCCAGAAGGTTTCAATGTTGGGCTGAATATGGGCCAGGCAGCCGGCGCGGGCATTCCTAAACATTTGCACTGGCATGTCGTCCCCCGCTGGTCAGGAGACACAAACTATATGACCGTTTCTGGTGGTGTGCGAGTGCTGCCAGAACTGCTGGAAGATACCCTAGCGAAAGTTAGATCTGCCTGGTAGCTTTCACAGGCCAGATCAAGAATCCCGTTTTACCTGCAAGTCAGCTGTCCACCCCTAGATAAAACATCGTCCCAGGAGGTACCGCATCCATGACCAGTCAGAATCCGCTCATTCTCAGTGCTACCCGTACACCATCAGGAGGGTTTCAAGGCTCCTTAAGTGCTTTTACCGCACCTGAACTTGGCGCGCTGGTGGTCAAAGAAGCAGTTCAGCGGGCAGGGATAACCGACCCTGCTGAAATTCAGGAAGTGATTTTGGGAAATGTGGTCTCGGCTGGACTGGGTCAGAATCCCGCCAGACAGGCAGCTATCTATGCCGGACTGCCACCTTCCGTGGGTGCCTTTACTGTCAATAAGGTCTGCGGATCGGGATTGAAGACAGTCATGCTGGCGGCCCAGAGTATCCGGGCTGGTGATGCCGATCTTTTTGTTTGCGGCGGTATGGAGTCCATGAGCCGGGCGCCATTCTTGATCAGAGGAAGATCTGGCGAACTGCGTTTTGGCCACAGCGAATTGGTCGATGCCCTCTTGCATGATGGATTGTGGGATCCTTTTGAGGATTGGGGAATGGGGAACGCGGCAGAGTTCATAGCCCAAGAATATGAGATCACCCGGGAGGAGATGGATCAATATGCCTATCAGTCCCATGTGAAAGCCATTGCCGCAATTGACGCTGGGAAGTTCGAGCAAGAGATTGTCCCGGTGGAGGTCAAAGATCGAAAAGGGAAGGTCACGGTCTTTGATACCGATGAGACTCCCCGGCGGGATACTTCCCTGGAAGTCCTGGCAAAACTCCCGCCTGCTTTCCTGAAAGAGGGGATGGTGACTGCGGGCAACGCGCCTGGGCTGAATGACGGCGCTTCAGCAGTGGTGGTAGCCAGCGAGGAGAAAGCTGAACAGATCGGAGCCCAGCCGCTGGCCCGCATTCTGGAATATACATATGCGGCCGTAGAACCCAAGTACCTGTTCTATGCGCCGGCCGTGGCCACCCCGCAGCTTTTAGAAAAGGTCAGCTGGACTCTAGAAGATGTTGACTTGATCGAACTAAATGAGGCTTTCGCAGCCCAGGTGCTGGCGGATGGGAAAGCCATGGCTGATCTGGGTTGGGATTGGGCCAAGGTCAATCCCCACGGTGGTGCGATTGCCCTGGGGCATCCGATTGGTGCCAGCGGGGCCCGGGTCTTGACCACCTTGATCTATGCCCTTAAAGACCGGGGATTGAAACGGGGGATCGCTTCCCTATGCCTGGGTGGGGCAGAGGCGGTGGCAATGGCGATTGAAATCGTCTAGAAGGAGGTAAGATGACGGTCAATATCCACGAGATGTCTATAGAGGATTATCCACAGGTGTACCAGTTGTGGGAGTTGAGCGAAGAGATTGGCCTCAGCACAGCGGATTCACAGCACAACATCCAGAAGTTCCTGGAGCGCAACCCCGGGATGAGCTTTACGGCCTGGAGCGAGGGCAAGATGGTGGGGGCAGTTTTATGCGGTCATGATGGCCGGCGGGGGTATATTCACCACCTGATGGTGCATCCCGACTTCCGGCGGATGGGCATTGGTCAGTCGCTGGTCAGCCGCTGCATGTACGCCCTGACCCGGATCGGGATCCAGAAATGCCACCTTTTTGTTTTTGAGGATAACCTGAGCGGGGTCAAATTCTGGGAAAGTCTGGGTTGGACCAAGCGGGTGGAGCTGACCATGATGTCCCAGTTCATCAATGATTAGTATTTACATTCTTAAATTATTAGACCTCGGAGGATACCTCCGAGGTCTTTTCAATGTTTACACACCGTCCGAGCAGGGTCAGGAGAGGGAGAGGTTGAACAGTCCCTGGATCATTTTGATGACGTTCCTGCTGTGGGCTTTTCGAGATCGGGCGGGTTGATGCTTTCCCGCACTCTGGGTCAGGGCCCCCTTACAGAGGATGTGATCATGGATGCCGGTGCTGATCTCTGTGCCTTGACTCCACCCAACCTGCTGGTATGTGTAATCACGGCTATTTAAGTTTGACATGGTTTTCTCCTCATTACGAAACATAAACGATAGATTTCTTCTTAGTGGGCAGCCTCTGTGCGGGTAAACATCCGCTCTATTTTCCAGATCAAGTTGGCTGCCAGCCCGGCCAGCCAGGTCCTGATATTGATCGGGGTGCTGTCAACTTGGATTGGCTGGTAGCTGCCTGAACCCTGGGAGAGGACGGCTTTCTGAAGCAGATGGTCGTGAACACTTAAGTTGATGTCTCCAACCGGGATCGATCCGGCCCGCTGCAGGGCGTAGTTGTGGGTATTTGTGGTAAACATATTTTCTTATCTCCAAATTGGTTGTTTCTTTTTTAGCGGGCGGCCCGGGCAAGGGTTTCCAAAGAGGCCGTCCAGATTACCCGGTCAGCTTGGCAGCCAGGTTGCTCAGCCGGTTGGTGACGTTCCTGAGGGCCTTGTGAGATCGGGTTGGCTGGGAAGCGTTTGTATCCTGGGTCCATGTCCCTTTGCGGATAATGAAATCATGGATACTGGTGTTGATGTCCCCTCCAGCCTGCTGGGCATTTGTTGGGTATGCATTTGTGTAAAACATTGTTTTCTCCTCTATTTTCTTGACTTATGGCTACATTGTATCAAAAAAATCAAGTTTGTCAAGAGGAAAATTCAAATAAATTAAACTAAATATTGAATTATCTTAATATCTGATAAATAAACATAATTTCTGAGGGGGAACTAGGGGAAAAATAGGATAAAAAAGCTCCCTGCAGGTCTGCAGAGAGCTTGTTATGAGAGAAAATAGGTTGGATTTGGAGGATTTCAGGGCTCTAAAAGCCCGGTCAGGATCTCCCGTACTGCCTGGGGGTCGGCTTTCCCACCGGTCTGGGCCATCACCTGGCCCATGAACCAGCCGATGACGCCTTTCTTGCCAGATCTGTACTGCGCCACCTGGTCTGGATTGGCTTCGATGACTTCCTGGCAGATGGCCTCGATGGCGGAGGTGTCGGTCAGCTGGGCTAAGCCTTGCTCTTCAACGATCTGGCCAGGCTCTTTTTTCATTTCTTCGGTGTTGCGGACCAGTTCCCGGCCTGTGCTGGTATTAATCTTTCCCTCTTCGACCAGCTTGATGATCTCCCCCAATCTTTCTGCAGATAGATACAGGTCATCAAGGGAGACTTCCAGGTCATTGACCAGCCCCAGCAGGTCGTTGATGACCCAGTTGGCGGCGGTCTTAGGGGAGCCGCCATAGGACTGGAGGGTCTTTTCATAATAATCTGCTAAACTCCGCTCGGCGGTCAGTGTGGCAGCTTCCTTGTGTGAAAGTTTGAAGTCCACCACAAATCGTTCCTCCCTCTGATGGGGGAGTTCGGGCAGGCTGTCCAGAATCTCCTGGATCCTATCCTCATCCAGCTTGACGGCCAGCAGGTCGGGTTCCTTGAAATAGCGGTAGTCAGCTTCGGTTTCCTTAGAGCGCATCTTGGAGAGGGTTTTGGTCTCTTCGTCCCAGTCCAGGGTCCAGGATTCGATCACCCCACCGGCTTCCACTTCCTTGATCTGGCGCTGGATCTCGGTTTCGATGGCTTCCCGGCCGTGTTCGATCGAGTTCATATTCTTGATCTCGGTTTTGGGATTGAGGACGCTGGACCCTTTTTCCCGGATAGAAACGTTGGCATCGAAGCGCATTTTCCCCTTTTCCATGTCGGCATCTGAGACCCCGATCCAGCGCACCAGCCTGCGCAGGTAACGGATGAAGGCTGCCGCCTCCTCGGCAGAGCGCAGATCCGGGCTGGTAACCATCTCCACCAGGGGTACCCCGCAGCGGTTGAAGTCCAGCAGCCGCCGGCCGGGCTTGTGGATGGTCTTTCCGGCGTCTTCTTCGATGTGCATTTTCTCGATTCCGATCCGCCGGGTACCGCCATCCTCGAGGGGCAGCTCCAGATAGCCTCCCTGGCCGATGGCCAGGTCATACTGGGTGATTTGATACCCTTTAGGGAGGTCAGGATAAAAATAATTCTTGCGGTCGAAATAAGATTCCCTGCGGATCTCAGCGTTCATGGCTGCTGCCAGGGTGGCTCCTTTTTCGATCACTGCCTGGTTAGGCACTGGCAGTACACCTGGTTGCCCGGTGCAAACTGGACAGATATTGGTGTTGGGGGGATCCCCCCAGGAATCTGCTTTGCAGCTGCAGAAGATCTTGCTCTCGGTGTTAAGCTGTACATGGATTTCCAGGCCGATCACGGCTTCATAAACGGTCATAATTGGTCGTTTCCTGATCTCAGTCTTTTCAGTTACCCCACCTTTGTACCACACTTCCCGGGCCGGGGCTGATTAGTTGATCACGCTGTACCTGCTATTATACTTCGAGTATAATCAAAGCCATGAAAAAGACTCCCTGGATCCCAGCCCTGGTTTTCGGGTTGATACTGGGTGGATTGTGCTTATCTCTGCTTCCGGGCGTTAATGCCCAGGCTGCGCCAAACCCGCAGATGACCAATTTCCCAACCCCCACGCCTGGATCGGATGGTCGGATTATTTATATCGTCCAGCCTGGTGATACCTTATGGCGTATTTCAGCTGTGTCCGGCGTCAGCCTGGCAGACCTGCGAGACTTGAACTTCCTGGACTTGGATGACGTTGTCCAGCCCGGACAGCAGTTAGTCCTGGGATTGGGCGGGCCGGCTGGCGAAGCCACCCAGGCTCCGGCTGCTACTGAAACCCCATCTGAACCGACAGTGACTCCCATTCCCGGCAATGGCACCCTGTGTGTGCTGCTCTTTGAGGATATTAACGGGGATTCCATGCGACAGGAGGAGGAGACCAGCCTCTCGGGAGGGGCGATCAACATCAGCAACCGCGAGGGATCAGTGTCGATCACCGTGGACACGCCGGCCCATGACCCCGCCTCAGAGACAGCAGATTATTACTGTGAGGATAGTCTTGAGGAAGGCGACTACAATGTCAGTGTGGCCATCCCTGAGGGGTACAACCCCACCACGGCTCTCAACAGCCCGGTGGAGCTGATGGCGGGCGATATCACCTACCTGACCTTTGGTGCCCAAGCGGGTTCAGTGGTGATTGAAGAAACCGCCCCTCAGTCGGAAAGCACTGGCAGCACACCGCTGCTGGGGATCATTGGTCTGCTCCTGCTTGCAGGTGGGATTGGATTAGGGGTATATTCGGTGTGGTTCCGGAAGTGAGAAGGGACTGATGTCCCGAGAGGGTTTGGTACTCAGGCACTGATCGAGCGTCCCCTGGCGGGGACGTTTTTTTGTATCAGGAAGCCATCTGCCTGAATAATAGAGAGTTTCCCTTAACAGCACCGGGCGACCCAGCGGGTCGCCGCTACAAGTGATTTGAATATCCGGTTGCCCCTTCAGACGCAAGGGTCTTTTTACCCCTGCCGGGTGTTTTACATCCACCGGTCCACATCTTAAAATTTATTCATAACCATGGGGATGTGTTTTATGCCATTCCCAGGCGCTGGCGATGATGTCCTTGAGCTCCGGGATCTGGGGTTTCCAACCCAACTCATTCCTTATTTTCTCAGAGGAGGCCACCAGGCGGGGGGAATCGCCCGGACGACGGGGGGTTTCCTCAGCGGGGATGGGATGGCCGGTAACTTCCCGGGCGGTCTCGATCACCTCGCGCACGGAGTAGCCTTTCCCGTTGCCCAAATTGTAGACCAGGGTTTGCTCCCGCTCCAGGGATTCCAGCGCGAAAAGGTGGGCTGAGACCAAATCGGCGATGTGGATGTAGTCTCGGATGCAGGTGCCATCCGGGGTGGGGTAGTCGGTCCCAAAGATCTTGATGTCTTCCCGTTGGCCGAGGGGAACTTGCAGCACGAGCGGGATGAGGTGGGACTCCGGTTGATGAGCCTCACCCTGGTCAGGCAGGGCGCCGGCGGCGTTGAAATAGCGCAGGGCAGCGTAATGCAGTCCAAAGATCTCCTGGTAGAATCCCAGCACCTCCTCGATCATCAGCTTGGTATGACCATAGACGTTGACCGGCCCCAGGGGGGATTCCTCATCCAGCGGCTGGTCACTGGACTGGTAAACCGCGGCGGTGGAGGAAAGCACGAAGCGTTTCACACCGGCTTCGACTGCGGCATCAATCAGGTTGACCGAGTTCATCAGGTTGTTTTGGTAGAATTTGGGGGGATTTTTCATCGATTCCCCGGCCTCGATGAAAGCCGCGAAATGCATCACAGCTTCGAAGTCGCCAGTGGCTAAAGCGGCTTGCAGATCCTTGGTATTGGCCAGGTCGCCCTGGATAAAATCCGCATCAGCGGGCACAGCTGCCCGGTGTCCGGTGACCAGCGAGTCATAGACAGTGACCTGGTGACCGGCCTCAAGGAGTTTTCTGACTGCTGCGGAGCCGATGTAGCCGGCTCCGCCGGTGAGAAAAATGTTCATGGCGTGCAGTTCCTTTGTGTTTGATTTCCACTCATAGTCTACCATTATTGTGCGATAATGAAGGGCAAGGGCTCTCGTCGGGACCAAAGACCGAGGACTGAAGATCGCTTTTATTAAGGAGACGAAGGGCTACCTATTTTGATTGCGAGCGAAGCGCGGCAATCTTGGCCCGCAGAATCGGAGGTTTGAGCGGGGGGACAGGGTGACTTGGAGAGGGGGAGACCAAGCGGACTGATTGATATCTAGGAATAGGATATTAAAAATGGCAGCTCACGATCATTCCAGGAGTATTGCAGAAGACAGCTCCTGTTTACAGCATCATTTATTTGCTATGGTCTTGATTCTGAGTATGAGCCTGTCGGGATGCAGCGGCTGGCTGGGGTTGGGAGATGAGCCAGAACCTGGGGATATGGACCAAGCCCAAAAGGTCCTGGTGGATTACTTTCAGGCCCTCTCTCAGGGCGAGTACGGAGCAGCCGCGGAGCTCTATGGGGGATCCTACGAGGTGCTGATCAGCTACAATCCTGACCTCGACCCTGCTGACCGAGAGGCCTTGTGGGAGCGGGCCTGCACGATGAATGGCTTCCAGTGTCTGCAGATAGGTGAAATCCTTGCCGGGGAAGAGATCACAGGGGGTGAGTACAATTTCACGGTGCAGTTTTTGACGGAAACCGGGCAGGTGTATTTTCAAGGGCCTTGCTGCGGAGCGAATGAGACCAGCCAGGTCCCGGTCTCAAGATTCTTGATACACGTAGTTAAACACGGGAGCGGTGCGTTCCAGGTCCTCGATCTGCCGCCTTATGTGCCTTAACCAGAACGCCGCCAGATTTCTATATGAAACAAGGTATCGGTAAAAATCAAAAAAGAGACTCTTGAGGAGACCCCTGATCCGTATAATGAATTAAGATCGTCCTGTTGCGAATAATTAGGATCAGAACGCTGCCCCAAAAGACGATAGTGCCGCCAAATACCCGGGAGTTATCCCCTGCATGGTGCTTTCTTGGAACACTGCTGATGAATTTTTCAGTGGTGTTTTTTTCAATCCAGGGTCAATTGATCTCGCTGATCCCGGATCAAAAAGTCCCTTTGGATTCACATCTTGCGGTTGCATTGTGAATAACTCTCCAGGGAAGTAAAAGACATGCCGGATTACCAGCTAAGACAGGAAGAATCGATTTAGTAAGGAGGTTGATGATGTCTGATGAAAGGTCAAAATTGCCTGGCATGGGTTGGGTTCCTGACCTGCCTGATTTCAGGGATTATCGAGTCGATCATGATCATATCTCGGAAAAGAACCTGAAATTCGGCCAGGAGATAACCGTTAAAGAGATGCTGGATGAGGTGGGGGTTGTTGATGAGGATGCTATTAAGGTAGAAGGAAAGGTTGATTTCCGTGAGTGGTGTTCTCCTATTGAAAACCAGGCATCCCTGGGATCATGCACTGCTCAGGCAGCGGCTGCTGTTGTTGAATACTTCGAAAGAAGGGCTTTTGGCAAACATATCGATGCTTCGCGATTGTTCCTTTATAAAGTATCCCGGAATTTACTGCATTGGACTGGGGACACCGGTGCCTACCTTCGCACTGCGATGGGGGCATTGGTGTTGTTTGGTGTTCCACCGGAAGAATATTGGCCTTACAATATCGCGGATTTTGATGTCGAGCCCCCTGCGTTTTGTTATTCCTTCGCTCAAAACTTTCGAGCTATCAATTATTACAGATTGGACTATCCTGGGATAACTAGGAAGGACCTGTTAAAACGCATCCGGGTTAACCTGTTAGGAGGTCTGCCCTCGATGTTTGGGTTTACTGTATTCAGCTCGATAAATCAGGCGGCAGATGACGGAAAAATTCCCTTTCCCACCACGAAGGAACGCCGACTAGGTGGACATGCAGTGGTCGCTGTGGGTTTTGATGATTCTTTGGTGATCGAGAATGATACCAATGGTGGATCAGAAACAACAGGGGCCTTGTTGATCCGGAACTCATGGGGTGAGAAATGGGGTAAAAAAGGGTACGGCTGGTTGCCGTATGAGTACGTTCTTCGGGGATTGGCTATTGACTGGTGGTCACTGTTGAAACAGGATTGGATTGAAACTGGCGAATTCAAAATCTCAAACTGAGCATTTCCCCTGAACATGGCATCAAGATCGATCAACAAGCTGTTAATTTATCCGGCCATTGATAGATTTTAGGAGGATCTCATGCCCAAACTTTCCGGCACCCTTTACAAACGAGGAACCAGCGAACGGATCAAATACGGATTAGTGAAAGCCTATCGACAAGGGGAAAGAGCCCAGACTGTTCAGGCGGATGATGATGGTGATTTCACATTTGAAAATCTCTCCAAAGGGGAGTGGGTGATCATTGCCATGCATGAACACTATCTGCCAGGAAAAAAACATATTGTCGATATCAAAAATTCCCAGACCAAACTTGACATCTCTCTTGACCTGCTGCGAGGGACCCATGACCATGCGCTGGGAAAGAAATTCTTCAACAGACTGATTCTCTATTTTATGGTTTTGGCGGTCATTTATCTGGGGCTGCACTGGTTGGTTCCCGACAGGCTGACCAACATCAGCAGTGTCTTTTTCTGGGATAAGGATCCCTGGAGGATGCTGGAGATCCTGCTGTGGGGATTTGGAGGTATCCTGGTCAATAAACTTCTCTATGTCAGCTGGTATCTCTATCAAAAGACCTTTTACACGGAAGGCCGGGTGATGCACAACGCCCAGCTGATCACCACGCCGGTGCTGGTGTTGGTCTCCGTGTTCATCCTTTCCCTGGCCAGGATCGATCTGGAACTGGCCGGGGCCAGCAATAAATTGACCATCGATCTCTCAGAGCCGAATTTGATGATCGCGGTCGCTTTTTTGCTGGGTGTGGCACCCTGGCCGCTGTGGAACTTCGTCCTCGGCATCAGCAAAAATTTCCTGGGAAGATTGGAGTCAGAGGAAAAACGAGGTTAGCCTTTCATATCAAGCTGTATAATGACGTATTAACAAGCTGTGAAATTCCCTCTTGTTATTGAGTTCACTTGTTGTAAATCTCGAAATACAATCCTGGGAGATAGATATGCCTGTAAAAATGCCCCTTGAACCCACTTATTATTACGAATGCAGTTATGGCAATTACCGCCTTATTTACCATCTGCCTTACACCATCCTCGAAGAACTGGTCTCAGATCGAAAAATCAGCGAAGAAGTGCTGCTTGATTACCCGGATGGCGCTGATATCAACTGTACGCGCGCTGAGTACGCTGTGTTTGAGGACAGCTATCAATACAAACCCCCGGTAGAACCTGAGCAGCTGCGGCGGGCCTTTTTCGCTCTCTTCTCCTCCCTGGACCTGGGAAGTCCCTGGGAGGATTTCAAAGGCTCCGGCTATGTCAAAGCCTCACGTTTGGAGAGTATGGGGGCAGTTGTCGAAGACTCACTGAGAGCAGTGGATGATCACTTGGTGGAAGAGCTTACTCTCCCGGATGACCACAGCTTTGAGGATCTGCGCCGGGTGCGAGTAGATCAGGTTGCTCAGCAGGCAGAAGTTAAGAGCACATTGCAAGAAATTTCATTGGATCTGGTCACTCGAGAATTTGCCTCTGATCTCCCGCCAACCAGACAATCCCTCGTCCCTGAGATGGATGACGGTGAGGCCCCTGAAGAGATCTTTTCCAGGGCACAAAAGAAATAAAGGAGATCCTGCCATGATCACAAATCCAGATGGTAATTTACATATCTTTATGCTCAATGTCGGTCAGGGAGATACTACGATCATACTTTCTCCCAAAGGTCGGGTGATGGTCATTGATGCTAAAAACCCCCGCAAGATCATTGATTTGCTGGATAAGCTCGGGTGGGATGACACCATCGAGCATCTCATTATCACACACCCCCACGCAGATCATTTCAGTGGAGCCAACAGGTTGGCAGATCCTGATGAGTACAGCATAGAAGAGGCCACTTTTGCTCCCTTCTGGCACGAGTTTGGGATGGGTCCGCCCACCTACCGCAAGCTGGTAGGTAAGCTGGAAAAGCACCCAATTACCAATATCAACTTCATCTCCGGTTACAACCGCTGGTATCCAGATCAGATCTTCAAAGAAATCCCAGGACAGGATCCCGAGCTTGACCAAGATGCGCCTTTCCTGGAATTGTTGGGGCCAACCAATGGTCTGGTGCGGGGTTTAGAAAGTATGAAAGTCTTCAATACCAACCATCTCTCTATTCTCTCCCGTCTATCCTGGAAGAATTTCCGGATGGTGATCACCGGAGATGCCCAAATGGAGAATTGGGGACCGTTTGATAATGAAAAACTCCTGGAAAGGAAATGTACCATCTTGCGGGCTGCCCACCATGGCAGCTCTAATGGAACCCAGTGGGAGCGGCTTGATCGTCTTGACCCCACCATCATTGTAGTTTCCTCCGACCCGGACCACGGCCACCATTTGCCAGACCTGGCAAGCGCTGCTGTATTCGCCAAATTCGATATTGCAGCTGATCGATTTGCTGTCATCACCCGGGATGCCGGCACAATTCATGTTGAGGTCAGACCCGACAGGAGCCGTCAATATGCCTATTTTGAAGACGAAATCGATGAGATGGTAGACATCAATCATCCCCAGGATCTGAATGAAATCAGCAATCCAACCATCTGGGCTGACCTTGTCAAACAGCGTGTAAGTCAGCTCTAGCGTTGAGTGTGTGCCGGAAGACCAGGTCTGCTGTTATGACCTGGTCTGCGGTTTTAACTGCAACTATTTGCTCCTTATGGCCGTAGTATATATGTCAATCAATTGCTTAGTTTGGAGGAATTATCACTATGGATAATAAATCTTACGCAGCCCGATTAGAGATCGATTACCCCCAGCAGCTGGACCGCATCACTACCCTGCTGCGGTTCTTCTGGATCATTCCCATTGCCGTTATCCTGAGCCTGATCTCAGACGCTGGACAGACTGTGACCAGGACGGTATTTTTGAATGATGCCGGCCAGATCATTCGCACCACACGGGAGACTGCTGGGGGATTGGTCAGTGGCCTCTCGATCGCTACCGCTTTGATGCTGCTCTTTACTCTCACATATCCGCGTTGGTGGTTTGATTTCATCCGTGAGCTGACCCGATTCAGTGCCCGGGTTGGCGCTTATGCAGCTCTGCTGACCGATCAGTATCCCTCTGTGGTCGAAGAGCAGGCTGTGCATCTGGAGATCGACTACCCGGATGTGGAGAAGGAGCTCAACCGCTGGATGCCGCTCTTCAAATGGTTCCTGGCCCTTCCGCATTATATCGTTCTGGCCTTTTTATTCGCAGGTGCGGTTTTCGCGGTGATCTTTGCCTGGTTCGCGATCCTTTTCACCGGCAGGTACCCCGAAGGATTGTTCAATTATGTAGTGGGTGTCTTCCGCTGGGGGCTTCGTGTGAACGCCTATGCTTTCCTGCTGGTCACTGATGAATATCCGCCCTTTAGCTTGAATTAACACATTACTAGGGACCGGGTCCCTTTAAGGGACCCGGTCCCTAGTTTCAAGCCGCCCGCCACCAGTCCTGTCCCTCCATAAGTCCCAGCTCTTCAAGGCTGGCCCGGATCAGGGGAGCAGCGGAGCGAGCCCGGACTGCAGTGAGCAGGATCGGGTTTTGATATTTTCCCCATAAATCCAATAAATCCTCTACGCCGATGATCGGCCGCCGTCTCTTGGTGCGGCCGATTTTCTTCTGGTCCACATCGACAAAGGCTTCCAGCGGCAGGTTTTCCCGCTCCAGATGCTTGCTCAAGCGTCTGCCAGTCATCCCTGCTCCCCAGACGATGACCGCATCTCGCTCCCGGGCAGGCCCCTGAGCCAGATAGTGAGCCTTGGCCCGCAAGAAGTTTTCTACCGAGTATCTGGAATCCTGGTGGGTCAGTCTCCCGGGATGCTCCCGCCAATAAAAAAGGACTTCGGGGATCTTGGCAAATCGCGCCCCGGCCAGGTATGCCCGCAGCCAGAAATCGTAATCCTCCGGCCAGCCCTGGTCCTGGTATCCTCCTAGCTGGCAGGCCAGATCTTTCCTGTAGGCAGCGCTGGGGTTGGCAATAGGGCTCTCCACAAAGATCTCCCGGGTGATATCCTCGTGGGTGATCAAGGAATTCAACCAGTCGTAATACAGCTGGAATCCTTCACTCACTGACCCCGCTGGAAAACCTTCCACCAGGCAGGAAGCTACAGCGACTTCAGGGTGCTCGAGGAGATAATCTCGCTGTTTCTCGATGCGCTCTGGATGGCAGCGGTCATCGGCATCCATGCGAAGGATGATCTCACCCTGGCAGGCTTCCAACCCGCGGTTGGCAGCGCCTATCACACCCCGATGAGGTTCAGCCAGGACCATTATCCGGGAGTCCTTTTGAGCCCAGCGCTTCAAGATCTCCAGGGTGTTGTCGCTGGAGCCGTCGTCGACAGCGATAATCTCAAAATCAGGATAGGTTTGCGTCAGGAGGGAATTCAGGGTCTCATCCAGGGTTGTTTCAGCGTTCCAGCAAGGCAGGAGGACAGAGATCTCAGACATGCCTTATTCGTCCGGATCCAGGATCTCACCCGCCAGCTGGTTGAGCTCCTGGATCTCGTCTTCCGGGGTGCCGCTGACCCGCCAGTAGGCATCCAGCAATTCTTGAGGGCTGAATTTGCCCACGGCCTGGTCCTTTTCCAGACGCAAGCGGGGTTCATAGATCGGCGCTTTCTGGAAATGGAATTCCAGGGTGTCTTTTGCCAGCTCACGGATTGCGGACTCATCCAGCAGGGGTTCCCAGGTCCGGGGATATTCAAGGACCAGCCTGAGCAAGGCTCCTTCCATTTCCTGCTTAGGAGGGAGGGCTTGGCGGATTTGTCCAGTGATATCCTCGTTGGATGCCAATTTCAGGCGCAGGTCCAGGAAGGGACGGATATCCTTCAGCTCCCGCCAGTCGAGGGTTGTTTTCCCTTTCTTGACATCAGCAATCAGGAAATATTTCTTGTCGCTGGCTTCTCCGAAATCCACTCGCTCGATCGATCCCGGGTAGACCACCGGGGGATGTTTCTTGGGATTCAGCTCCTGTTTTTTATGAATGTGACCCAGAGCTGTGTAATCCAGTCGGGGGTCAGCAGCGATAGATGCAGGTAAAATGAAATCTTTCCCCAGGCTGACCGATCGTTCAGCGCCGTAAACCGCGCCTTCCACTGTGGCGTGGGCAGCGAAAATGGTGGGAAGCTCTGGGTCAGCGTTTGCCAACCAGCTTTCCAGGTCTTCCGCCAATTTGTCGGCCATGGCCTGGTAGAGGCTTGCTGTATCCCGGGTTCCCACCTCCAGGGTCGCGGCCATGGCTGAGCGTGAGATCCAGGGCAGGGCGATGAGTTGGAAATCGAGGGTTTTTCCATCTGGAGCCAGCTGGGAAAGTTCCTGGGGGCTGATCAATCCGGGCTGATCGAGGATCATCACCTGGGGGACCTGGAGGGTAGCGAATTCTGCCAGGGCGTGGGCCCGGCCCGCTGCTGGGGAAATATCATGATTGCCTACCAGCAGCAGAGTGGGGATCCCAGCTTGGCTGAGGCGCATGATCCGTTTACCCCATTCCCTCTGGTAAGTAGGAGCTGGATTCTGGTCCTTGTAAGCGTCCCCAGCGAAGAGCACACAGTCTACTCCCTCCTTGATGGCGGTCTCGATGATCTCATCCAGGGAATTCAGGAAGTCATGCACCCGCAGCGGCAGACCGCTGGCTGGGTCGCGCCGGCCGTAGGTAGCGATGTCAATATGGGCATCTGCGAAATGAAGGATTCGGGGCATGTTTGGTTTGGGACCCGGTCCCTTAAAGGGACCGGGTCCCTTGTTTTAATCATCAAAGTTCAAAATGCTGATCTGGTCCAAAGCCGCCTGAAAGTTGGGGTTGAGCCAGACAGCGTTGTACAGGTCCTGCTTGGCCAGGGCTTTGTTGCCCAGGGCATAATAAGCCAGGCCCCGCCAGTAGAGGGATTCTTCCAGGGTATCCTCGTCTATGGTCTCAAAAGTGAAGTTGGCCAGGTTGATCACGTCTTGATAGCGGCCGCTATAATAATAGGCCCAGTAAGGGCTGGTCTGGTACCAGGTGATGCGGTAAGGCCGGACTGAGTCGCCTACATTCAAGTCACCGTAAATCTGATATGCCTGGTCAAAAGCTTCCCCGGCATCCAGATAATGGCCCATTTTCACCAGGCTTGTCCCCTTGTTGAACCAGGCGAAGAACAGGTCCACACCGCTGAGGGTTTGGATTTCTTCCTCGGCGATTGCCAGCGCTTTTTCGTAAGACCAATTTGGATCACCGTACTGACCCAGCAGGGAATAGACTTCATCCTGGTCAGCGGGGGGATATATCACCATGAATAGGTAGTTAAAAGACCGCCAACCCTCGATGTATGTTGGATAATCGACCCGCATGTTCGGACCGGGCTGAAGGTAGGCGTCCTGGACAATGAACTCTCCAGCCTCTTCATCATAGCCGGTTGTGAACAGGTAATGTCCCAACCAGGCCGTTTTGCCTGTGTAGTCCTCTTCGTAGTAGCCTTTTTCTACCAGCACTGGATAGCCGTTAGCGATCAAAGTTTTTAACAGCTCCAGGGTTCCTCCGTGGCGAACGATAATGTAATAATCGGTGTAATCGGCCACAAAGCCAACCATTTCTGAAGGATTGACATTCTTGTCCAACCGACCCTGCTGTACAAAATCCAGGTCGGGGTCATTGATGCCCGGTTTGACCACCCGGGCAATGTCATCCCGGTCCCCCTGCCAGCCCCAGTATTTCAAGGCCATGGCCAGGTTCGCAGGACCGCAGTAGTTCCAGCGTTCATGCTGATCCACGTAAATCACATCATCCAGCTGGACAAAATCCGGCAGGGAAGGTGTGGGTTCGGCCAGGTCCTCGCTGGTCGGTGTGGGATCCGGGAGTGCCACTGTCGGTTCAAGGGTGGGTGGTACAGGGGTGCTGACAGGTGTGGTTTGAGGTGTGGCCTCACCAGGGATGAATATTGCCTCGTCCGGGGGATTGAAGGCATAGGACAGCCGCGTCCTGAGCTCATCAATCCGCCAGGAGAGCCGGTTATTGATAAAAGGGAGCTGGTAAGCCAGGAAAGCTACCACGATCCCCAGGGGGATCAGCAGCAGCCACCGCGTCCAAGAGCGTTTTCTTTTCACGTGGGAATTATAACATCTTTGAGGACCGGGTCCCTTAAAGGGACCCGGTCCCTGAATGATCGGCTTCAGTCCTTACTCAAAGGATCATCCGGGTTCTGGTCCAGCACTTTCCTGGCTTGGGGGCCGTCCCTGGCCGGACCGACTATACCCTCAGCAGCCATGGCATCGATCAGCCGGGCGGCCCGGGTGTAGCCGATCCGCAGCCGGCGCTGGAGCATCGAGATCGAAGCCCGGTCCTCCATTTTCACCAATTCTACAGCTTCTTCCCAGAGAGGATCGCGATCGGTTTCCTCTTGCATATCCTCGAACATCTCTTTCTGTTTGAGGGGGATGGCTGGCATCTTGGCATCCGGCTCCCCAGCGGCGCTGGTCCCACCCACTGGCCCTTTGATCTGCGCTGCCAGGAAACGCCAATAGCGTACTAATTTATCGATTTCCCCGTCAGATACGAACACGCCCTGCAGGCGGACTGGTGCAGCAGCATCCGGGGCCTGGAAGAGCATGTCCCCCCGACCTAATAGGCTCTCCGCCCCAGGTTGATCAAGGATCACCCGGCTGTCAACGCCGGAGGCGGTGGCAAAGGCGATCCGGGCTGGAAAGTTGGCTTTGATCAAGCCGGTGACTACGTTTGTGGACGGGCGCTGGGTGGAGATGATCAAATGAATGCCTGTGGCCCGCGCCAGCTGGGCCAGCCGGGTGATGGCTTTCTCGGTTTCAGTAGGGGCCAGCATCATCAGGTCAGCCAACTCGTCGATGATCACCAGCAGGTATGGCAGCTTCTTTTCGTCTTTCCGGAGGGCTTTTTTGTTGTAATCCGCAATATGCCTTGCTCCGGCTTCTGAGAATTTGTGGTAGCGCTGATCCATTTCCCTGGAAACCCACTGCAGCACGCCAACCACTCTTTCCAGGTCGACCACGACAGGGGCCAGGAGGTGGGGAATCCCGTCATATCCGGAAAGTTCCACTCGTTTGGGATCAACCATGATCATGCGCAGGTCGTCGGGAGTGTTGTGGAGCAGGAAACAGGAGATCAGGGAGTTGACGCAAACGGATTTTCCGGATCCGGTGGTGCCGGCAATCAGCAGGTGAGGCATCTCACCCAGATCAGCCGCAACTGCCGCCCCGGAGACATCTTTGCCCAGCACGAATCGTAAAGGGCTCTTGAGCTTCATAAAAGCCGGGCTCTGGATGGCATCCCGCAGAGCCACCAGGGCGATTTCTTCGTTAGGCACTTCCACACCGATGTAGCCTTTTCCGGGAACCGGGGCTTCCATGCGGATGCGTCGAGCAGCCAGGGCCAGTGCCAGGTCATCCCCCAGGCTGGTGATCTTGCTCACCCGTACGCGGCGCTTCTGTCCCCGGACTTGGATGAAGTCAGGTTCGACACCGAATTGGGTGATGGTAGGACCGCGGTTGATCTCCACCACCTGCCCCGGAGCCCCAAAGGATTCCAGCGTGTCCTCTATGATCTTGGCCCGGTGCCGGTCATATTCCTCGTTGGGTTCAATATCCTGGCCGATGTTGAGGATTTCAGGGATATCCGGCAGCACCCAGTTTAAATCTGGGGGAGGCTCATCAAACATGGAGTGGGCCGCAGCTGGTTCCTCCGGGGCCGGGCTGGGGGTTTCCAGTTCCGGGACTTGAATCGGGCTTGGTGGATTTTGCGCTGGAATCGTTTTCTCCCGGGGGGGAAAGAGCTTCCGATACATGTTTTTCAGGGCCTGCCAAAAAGCCGGGGTCCAGGCGAATAACTCCAGGACGGGAATGCTCAAGGTCAAACTGAGACTGAGCAGGATCCAGGCGAAGAGGGCCACAGCTGTACCAGCTGTCCCAAAGAGCGACTGCAGCGGTGCCAGGAGCAGGCTTCCCAGGTATCCGCCGCCAAGGCCATCGGCAGCAATGGTCTGGGAAGCTTGAAAATCAATGGGAAAGGTGAAATAGTGCAAGGTGACCAGGCCAGCCAGGTAGAGCAGCACACCGCCCAAGCTCTGTTCAGGAGCGGGACTGGGGGCCTTTTCGACCTTACGGAGCAGGATAAATAGCCCCCCCGCCAGCAGCAGGAACGGCAGGGGATAAGCGCCCCAACCGAAACCCTGGCGCACCAGATTCTGGATGGCAGCCAGGATGTCGGAACTCTGGCTTGAGAACAGCCCCAGACCAACCACCAGGCCCAGCCCTGCCAGCAACATCCCTGCCAGATTGAGATTGCGTTCAGGTGAGGGCGCTGATTTTGAGCGGTTTTTTGACTTGCTTGTGGTCTTTTTGGAGGACTTTTTTCTTGATTTGGCCATTAGGATTCTTCTCCAGGGGTCTTTCCGAATTATAGCATGATAGTCCTCCGGACAGAATCGAGTCGCTTCGCTCCAGGCTGGCAGGTTGCTTTGCTTCCTGACCGTGGACCGGAGACGGGGGATCGGTCCTGTGCTCGGAGAATAGTGTTCTTTGATCATTTTTCAACAACTGATAAGGTAGAATAATGGATAGATTAGTTTAGGACTCGAGGAAATCATTTGTTTGAAATCGTCTTTTTAGGGACCAGCGCGTCTGCACCATCAGTACACCGGGGATTGACTTCTCAGGTTGTACTGCGGGGAGAGCACCGCTTCCTGATCGATGCCGGTGAGGGTACACAGCGCCAGATCTTGAGCTCGGGGCTGGGATTCAAACGTCTGGACCGCATCCTGATCACCCACGGCCATTTGGATCATATTTTGGGGTTAGGGGGCTTGATTTCCACCTTTGTCCGCTGGGAAGCGGTGGATAAGATCCTCATTCTGGGGGGGGAATCTGCCCTGGGCCGGATCAAGGATCTGCTTTTTGGAGTGGTCCTCAAGGGAAAATATCCTCCGGTAGAGATCAATTTGGATGCTTTAGAACCAGGTATGCTATTTGATGAAAGTGATTTTACAGTCAGTGCTTTCCCGGTCTACCACCGCACACCGGACTGCTTCGGTTTTGTCTTTGAGGAGCGAGCCCGGCGCCCCTTTTTACCTCACAAAGCCGAGGAGTTGAATATACCTCCCGGACCCTGGCGGGGAGACCTGGTCAGAGGTGAGGCGGTGACCCTGCCGGACGGTCGAGAGATCCAGCCAGATATGGTGCTGGGAGAAGAACTCCCTGGCACCAAAATGGTCCACGTCGGTGATGCTGGGCGAACGGATAACCTGCTGGAAGTGGTCAGGAATGCCGATGCCCTGGTGATCGAGGCCACTTATCTCGAAGAGGAAAAAGACCTGGCGGAGCAGTTTGCCCATCTCACTGCTCATCAGGCCGCCCAGCTGGCGGTGGACGCCAATGTGGGGACATTGATCCTGACCCACATTTCCCGCCGTTACCGGACGGACCAGGTGCTGGAGGAAGCCCGGAAGGTCTTCCCGCGGGTATTCGTGGCCAAAGATTTTGACCGCTTTCAGGTCAAACGGGGGAAGGTTATAAAAACCAATTGAAAATTGAAGATGGAAAATACCAGGGGCGAGCCATTGGGTCGCCCTTATTAATTTAAAGTGAGCTTTTTGGGTTTCTGCAAATTCATCGTGTACGAGCGCCAATCCCGCTTGACGAGGCTGGCCTGGAAACCAGTTCTCTCTGCCAGGTTAGCCACCGCGGACCGTCGCTGATAATGGGGGTCTGGCAGCACTTCAGTGACCGACAGGATTCCACCGGGGACCAAGGCCTGGTGGATCTCTTCAAGGGCGGCCTGCTGATCGGGGATCTCTCCCAGCACGCTGACCAGGAAGACCCGGTCGTACTTATATCTTCCCAGCAGATCCTCCCCAAATTCGCCCTGGATGATTTCCACATTGGTCAGGTTGTTCTCCGCGACCCGCTTGCTTAAATGGGCCAGCATGCCAGGCTGCATGTCAAAAGCAGTGACCTGACCGGAATCCCCCAGGTATGCCGCCACCGGAATGGTGATCCTGCCCGGACCGCAGCCGGCGTCCAGGATGTGCATGCCTGGTTGTATGTCCGCCAGCTCGATCAGGGTTTGAGGGCCAGCTACCCGGTTGATCAGGGGGCTCTCCAGCAGGAAGATATACCCCGGAGGGCAGGGCAGGCTGATGACCCGGGACAGGATCCGCCAGGCCAGGAGGTAAACCAGGAATATTGTCACTCCAACAACCAAGATGATCAGGGTGGTTTTCATGGTCACGCTCCAGATATTAAACTCTACTAGATTTTTCCAGCCTGGGTTGGTTTATTCGATTTATCGGCTTCCCAGGAGGATTTAGCCTGGCTTTCCTTCCACAAAGATAATTATTTACTTGAAACTCAATCTATTTTAATGTACGATTTTAAAGTCTGTTGTCTCTTTTTATCTATCAAAACCTAAAATCTGATATATTTGGGAGGAAAACCATGCCCCAGAATCCACACCGCCTGATCTCTAAATGGTTTGTGATGTTTTTAATCCTCTCCATTCTGGCTGTATGCTCCTCGTCTTGCGTATTCTTGGATACGCTTATTGATACGAGCAGTTTAGAGGATGCAGATTTTTTGCAAAAGAAAGAAAATGACCAATCAGTCATTGATCCTGCAGAACTTCCAGTTGACGCTGGTGGAGCAGGCGAGGAAGCCTACCTGGGGGAGGAACCTGCTGCTGTGGGGCAAGATGGGGAACAAAGCCAGGGGAGTGGATCCGGGGATCTGAAGCCGGTGGGTTTTGTGAACTACGGCGAGTTTGACGCTGCGGTCATGCCCTATACCTTTATCCCTTTGGGGGAATCCAAGCTGGTTCCACCTGCTCAAGCCTCCACGGTATCCTCCGCCAACGACGGGGTGGGGGATTGGCCCAACACCAGCCGTTTCCTGACCTTACCGATGGGGACCTACAGCTGGTGTGTTGACTGGGAGGAAGGCGATCTGGATGAGGACGGCCAGATCGATTATTTCCACTATATTCAAGAAGGTCCTACGCTTCTGGATGAGAATGACAGCGATGAGCTGGATTTTGCGGAGGAGGTTGCTATCAGTGCCCCACCTTCGACAGCGCCTGTGTTTGAGGGGCGCTGTGAGCCAGCACCTGTCGAGGATTCCTGTGCTGACCAATCCCAACATGTCAAGGTCTATACATCCCCAGGTTGGCTGCCCGGCACTGAGTTCATGCCGGAAGTTCACGCCTGGGCCAACACGGCGGAGTTTCCGCCCCCGGACGAGAACATCACTGTGACCGCCTCCGGAGGGTACGGCTTTCAAAAAGCCTGGATCATGTACCAGGCCGGGGAGTACATGGAAGCCACCTTCAGCGGACCCTACACGGCCGCTGGGGTGCAGCCGCATGGGGATTACATCATCGGCTGGGCCCGGGTGCTGTTTGATGGTGTAGAGGTCTGGCGGGGGGATACTTCAGCATACTACCACGACGCGGAAGGATATATGCACGCGGTCTACATCGAGGTGCGCTGCTTCCCGCCCGGGACTCACACCCTGCGAATCGAATGCTTGGGCCAGGCTGGTTCTGGGGGTGCCAAGGGCAGCGGCGGCAAGACAAATGTGCCAATCGCCTTTTTTGGATTCAGGAAATAAAGCAGAGATGATTTTCATCCCCTGGGCTGATTTGGTACCCGTTATGAAAAACATGATGCGGGATTCTCTGATTGTCCCGCATCATGTAGTTTGCCTGAATTTAGTTCGTTATGATCGAATCGCAGGATTTCGTGCTGCATAACGACGTAATTCAAAGCCAAAGTATTCCGCCAGGCCTGTAAAGCGCAACCCCGCCTTTTCCAGCACCCGGGCAGAGGCGGTGTTTTCCGGCATCACCAGGCCAACGATCTCCTCCAATCCAACGGTCTCAAACCCATACGCAACACTGAAGCGGGTGGCCTCCGTGGCCAGCCCCTGGCCCCAGTAAGGCCGGTCCAGGGCGTAGAGCACTTCGGTCTCTTTTGTGTCTGGCAGCCAGTTCAATCCCCCCCAGCCGATCGGCCGCCGGTCTGCTTTGTGTTCCAGGATCCAGAAGCCGTAGCCGTGGTCATCCCAGCCAGGCTGACAGCTGTTGAGCCACTTTTCCACACTCTCCCGCGGCCAGGGGTCGGTGCGCAGCAAGTAGCGGATCACCTCCCGGTCGGCCAGCATGGGCAGGAAATGCTTCAGGTCTTGCTGATGATAAGGACGCAATAACAATCTATCTGTAGAGAGTTCTGGAATCAACACTTATTTTATCCACGATATTTGCATGGTTTGCAACTGTTGAGCAATTGCAGTTGACAAAACAAGAGGGATAGGGATTTGAACCGTTTCATGGTGAACGCCTCCTGGGATGGGTTCTTCTTGAGATTTCCAAGGCATTAGGGGGTTAAATTTGTGTCTTACAGAGGGTCAGCCTGAATCGACAAGTTTTTCAAGCTCCTGGCTGTCAATGAACTCGATCTCCGTTCGGCTGACCTTGAGGAAGCCCTGATCGGCGAATTGGGAGAGCACTTTGCAGACCATGACCGGTGTGGTGCCGACCATAGCTGCCATCTCGTCCAGGGTCAAATCCCGTGAGAGGTGATCATCCCCGCTCTGTTGATGCTGCTTGAGCAGCAGCCGGGCCACCCGGCCAGTGACGGGCTGAAAGGCCAGATCCTCCACCATCTCGCTGGCCTGGCGCATGCGTTTCACCAGCAAGCTGGCCAGGTCCCACAAGGCCTGGTTGTTTTTATTCAGATATGGCAGAACCTGATCTTGATGCCACAAGAACAGGCTGCAGTCCCCATCGGCTTCCAGGGTGGCTGGAATCGGGTCCCCATCGATGATGGTTGGACTGCAAAATACCGATCCAGTGGGTAAGCGCAGCGCCCCCAGGCTTCTTCCCTGGGGGGAGACTTTGTGGGTTTTGAGGACTCCGCTCTCAACCAGCAGTATAAAAGGCCAGGTCTGGCCTTGCATGGCCAGGAATTCACCATCGATAAGGGATTTTGTGATTGCGTGCCGGGACAGATCGGTCTTATCCTGCTCTTTGAGTTGGCGGAAGATGGGGATGGCGTTGAGGGCCTCAGGTGTGCAAGTTGCCATAAATAGTATTCCATGCTGAGGGTATTTCCCTAAGGAAAAGACAGAGGAGCGATCTAACTCTAAAATGGTACTAGCGTTCAAATTATAGCATTATAAAGGAGAGAGAAGAATGGAATCCAATGATTTTTCACCCAAAGCAAGGCTGTATTTATCGATTTTGATGGCTGCTTTCGGTTTGTTTGTGGTCATCGCGGGCACCTTTTTGGTCCAGGGTTCTATGGATGCTATCCTGGATCGGGTTGTGCCTAAGATTCCCAACGAGCCATCCTTTGAAATGACTGTGGTTGTGCTCCCGACTTTCTTTATCATCATGCGCGGGATTAATTTTGTGGCCGGGGTCACACTGATCGTGAATGCCTATTTCTTTTATCAAGGAGAGAAATGGGCCTGGTCGATCGCGCTGCTGGCCTCCGCATTACCCACCATCTTTGGTGTGCTTCACAATCTTCCCCATATCGTCCAATACAACCGTCCCCCAGCAGCAATTTCAATCCTGCTCTTTGGGTTGGTGACCTATCTGGCTGTTTTGCTGTCGAAGAAAGGGACAAAAATCCAAAAGTGGGCCCGGTTCTTGGTCTTCACCTTGCTGGGCGTAACCGCGGGTCACATCAATGTGCTGGTGATGCATAGTTTGAAGAATATCATCACCCGGCCTGGTAAGCCCTATTTCTCAGACATCATGTATACCGTCTACACCTATGAGGGACCGATCAACTTCATTGCTTTCTTGTTCTGCGTTCTAGCCATTCCCCTGCTGGCTTCCGAGAAGAGGAAATTTGCAGGTTGGATGCTGACCCTCATTGCTGGTATTTCGGTAGCCCTGGCGAATTACCCCACACATATTATCCGCATGCAAACCTCGGATTTCTTTGTCGGTGGCACACTGGGCTTGGGGTTAGCGGTATTTTGTTTGATCCCATCTTTCCGGAAAGCCCTGCTTGAAGAGTGAGCCAGACCCTTACCAAGACAGGTCCGGGACCAGAACCCCGGACCTGTTTTTATTATTTTGGGAGTAGAAATGAAATCAAAATACATGTTTCTTGTGTTTGCCGCTTCCCTGCTTACGGCCTCCTGTATCAGCTCCAGCTGCCCGGATGGTGCAGTGACTTATTTGTCACCCCCTTTCCCGGCAGCTCCGGCGAGTGGGGATGTCCAACCCCAGCTTGTGGAGATCAAAGGCCAGGAGGTGCTGGTAGATCGGGTGATCACCGGGCCAGTGTGTAATGATACCTGGAGTGAGACAGTATATGTGACCTGCGATATCCAGGTGCCGGCCTGGGAAAAAGACCCCTTTTTCTGGCAGGATTGTGACCTGGAAATCGAGGAAGGGGCAGTGGTTTATGTTGAAGCCCACAAGAACAAGGAATACACCGAAGGCTGCTCCTCCTGCCATGAATGAATCAGGTTGATTTCAACAGCTGTTTCTTGATAAATGCTTCAGTGGTGTGCTCAGGAGAAAAAATATACAGCCGGACATTTCCATCCTGTGCTGTTTCCTTGATCCCAGGAAATATAAAGGTGTTCGACACCACCCGGGCGCCTGGTTTTAATTCCTGATGCAGCTTTTCCTGCAACCTCTTATTGGTCTCAGGTAAAAGATAACAAGTGACCAGATCCGCTTCACTCAAGTTGTATTGAAAAAAATCCCCGAACTGAATCCTGACTCTATTCCGAAGTCCCAGGATGCTGATCAGTACCTGACACCACAACCAGCGCAGGGGATCGATTTCGATCCCAACCGCCCGGGCCTGGTATCTCAAGGCAGCGGTGACCAGGATCCTGCCGTCCCCGCAGCCCAGGTCATAGACCAGCTCACCTGGTTTCAGGTCAGCCAGGTCCAGCATCTGTGTGACTGTGGCCATCGAACTGGGCACCCAGGGCGCACCCCAGGGATGGGTCCAGACCAAGGAGATGGCCAATAATATAACCAGGATGATGGAAATGATTAACAGGCCCATACTGGGATGATACTATATCCAGATCGTCTGCCAGACAGCAGGTCCAAATATCTTTAATGATGGGTAGGGGTATGTCAGGATACCAGGGTGGGAATTTCCCTGGATATCGTAATTAAAGGTGGCAGATCTCTGAAAAAACAAGCTTGACCTGATTCCCGTCGATTTCAAAGACCATCACGCCGGTACCTTCCCAGCGCTGGATACCGACCATGACTTCCATCTTTCCATCGCCATTCA
>Ga0207796_1000200_pt1 | contig 26267 bp, 21 predicted proteins | sample Pon1CUnioCityCA_6_FD_187274 | JGI IMG/M metagenome (GOLD analysis project Ga0207796, IMG submission 187274) | Marine sediment microbial community from Union City, CA, USA - Pond 1C Sediment 1 (SPAdes) | ecosystem: Environmental > Aquatic > Marine > Intertidal zone > Salt pond sediment ... | reverse complement strand
GCCCACCTTCACCCCCATGAACACGCTGACGCCCCTCCCTACCGCAACGTCGACGCGCTCCGCGACGCCTATGCCCACTGCGACTGCCGCGCCGACGTCCAGGCCGAGGGTCAGGCGGGTCTTGCCCACAGAGACCGCTACCCCGACGGCGACCCCATGCCCTGCCCCGGTGATTCGCACCCTGGATGGGCGCCTGCCCTTGCTTGGCGTTCGTGTCGAGCCTGCCTCTGTATCCCAGGGCCAGCCCTACTGGCGGTTGGTCGATGCGTCCTGGACTGATGAGGCCGAGTCGGGGGGCAAGCACAGCATCTACATCGAGGTGTTGGATGCAGGCGGCAATCGCGCCCTGGGGCAGCAGGTGATAGTGGAATGGAGGGACGGTAGCGCCATACTCGTGGCGAAGGACATGCCGCCGCCAGAGTATAGCGTGAACTTTCCGATGTACAGCGCGCTCGGCTCCTATGCTGTCCGGGTGCTCGGCTATCCCAGCGATCGCATCTGCGGGCTGGGGCTGGGCACCATCGAGGCCCCGAACTTTACGATCCACACCTGCTTCTACCTTACCTTCCAGCTGGTCTACCGCTAGCCAATACTGCAAAGTGTTTGACAAAGGATCATGCTGGTGCTACAATCGCGACGGGTACTGCGGGATGCGCAGTACCCGGTTCACATCTTTTATCCGGTCTGGGGAGTGTGATGATGGGAACTCTGAATCCTGAACTCCTGTCCGAGGAGTTGAGTAACGCGCTCAGTGAGGCAGCCGTCATCATGCGTGGCCTCCGGCAGCGCGTGCTCACGCCGGAGCACCTGCTGCTGGCCTTCCTGGACACCGATTCGTACGTTGCTCACAAGCTGCTGGCGCGATTCGCTGAAGAGCGCGGCTTTGACCTGGGCGATCTGACCCGAGATGTCGAATCGCAGGCCCGCACCCGGCGCGCCGCAAACGTGGATTTCGATTTCGTGGCCCAGGATGGCGCTCGTGTCCCGCTGGGCAACGAGATGCTGGAGGTATTGGACGAGGGGGTGACCATTGCCCGGGCCCGTGACGAGATATGGACGGGGACGGAGGATGTGCTGGCAGCTATGTGCCAGTCGGGAATGTCGACTGCTGGATTGCTGCAAAAGAGGAGCATCACGCCCACGGCCATGAGTTCTTTGCTCAGCGACACCGTGCTGGCCCGGCAGTCGACAACTCGTGACCTGGTGGCTCTGGCACGCGAGGGTGGGCTGCGCCCGGTCTACTATCGCCAGGACCTGCTTCGCGATCTGCTGAATCTACTGAACCTGGCCCGCGACCGCCATGTGATCCTGGTGGGCCCGCCGGGCGTGGGCAAGCGCTCCCTGGCTCAGAGCCTGGCCCTGCTCATCGCCGAGGGGAAGGGACCACAAGGCGTCAAATCGGTGATAGAGATCGCGGAGCCGGCACTGCTAGCTGATCCCGAGCGAGCCGTTCGGGCGGGACAGCGCAAGGCGTCGGGCGGCGTGCTGTTCCTGCCTAACCTGCACCGTTTCTTCGGAGGCGTCCTCCAGGCAGAGTTTCCCAAGGCACAGGACGAGGTGCAAGGCGCTTTCCTGGACGACCGTGCTGCAGTGGTCGGCACTACCACCGATGCTGACTATCAGGCCCGCCTGGCTGTCAACACTACGCTGGTAGAGCACAGCCACGTGCTAAAGGTGCCCGAACCAAGCCACGAGGAGACGGTTGAGATCCTGCGCGTGCACAAGCCCCACGCGGAAGCGGACTATGAGATTGCCATTTCGGATGAGGCGCTGGGCGTCGCCGCCACGCTGGCCAAGCGCTATCTGTCCGGTGTGATGCTGCCCGCCAGTGCCCTGCAGTTGCTCCACCGTGCCTGCGCGCTGCTGCGCATGGCGGGCCAGCCCCACCTTGCATTTCGCTCTCCTGCGGTTCCCGACGCCCAGCTCGATGCGGAGGACGTGACCCTTGCTGCCAGCCTGATGACCGGGCTCCCCGTCGCCAAATTGGGTGCTGACGAGCGGGGGCGCTATGCGCACATGGTCGAGCATCTGCACCAGCGCATCATCGGCCAGGACGAGGCGGTGCTGGCTGTGAGCCGCGCCGTCAAGACCGCTCGAGTCGGGTTGAAGGATCCACGGCGGCCGATCGGCTCATTCTTCTTCTTGGGGCCGACCGGCGTGGGCAAGACCGAGTTGGCCAAGGCACTGGCCGAGTTCCTCTTTGGCGACGAGGAGGCCACCGTTGCCCTGGATATGAGCGAGTACCAGCAAGAGCACACGGTCAATCGCCTCATCGGCGCGCCTCCGGGCTACGTTGGCTATGAGAGCGGCGGCCAACTCACCGATGCTGTCCGCGACAAACCGTACACGGTGGTCCTGTTCGACGAGGTGGAAAAGGCGCATCCTCGCGTGCTGGACATCCTGTTGCAGGTGATGGAAGAAGGACGGTTGACGGACGGTCAGGGCCGCACGGCCAGCTTTAGCGAGGCGGTCATCATCATGACCAGCAACCTGGGCTCCGAATATCTGACTGAGCCGGTACTGACCGAGGCGGTCCGGGAGCAGGTCATGCGCCTGGTCAAGACTACCTTCCGTCCCGAGTTCCTCAACCGCCTGGACGAGATCATCCTCTTCCACCCGCTGTCGCAGGAGCAATTGCGCCTGATCCTGGGCCTCATGCTCAAAAAGGAGATCAAGCTGCTGGCGGCGCGCGGTGTGAGCTTGCAGGTCAGCGAGGAAGCTTGCACCTGGATGCTGGCCCAGAATGACCATCCTGAGTGGGGTGCGCGCCCGCTGCGACGCATCATCCGGCGCTACCTGCGCGAGCCGTTGGCGGACCATTTGCTGGAGGCAGATCCGGTGCCTGGTGCAGAGGTCATGGTCGATGCCGGCGAGCAGGGGCTGACCTTCGAGGCAAGCTAACTCCGTGTTTCCCATCTCAGCGCCTCAGCTTGCTACCACGATGCGGCGTGACCCTAGCTACAGACGGGGTGACGATCGCCAGGTACGATCGGAAACAGGGTGCAATGGACCGGCCTGATTTCGATGTCATCGTCGCTGGCGCGGGCGTAGGGGGAGCGGCGGCTGCCTGGTACCTGAACCAGGCCGGGCTCCGGGTGTTGGTGGTGGAAAAGGCACGTCTGCCGCGCTACAAGCCGTGTGGTGGGGCGATTCCCCGGCCGACTCTTGAGCGTTTCCCCTTTGACTTTGACAATGTGATCGAGGCGGCGCCCGCCCGCGTACAGTTCACCTTTCCGGGCCAGTCCGCGGCGGAGGTAGCTCTGCCGGACCGCCCGGTCGCCATGGTCAAGCGCAGCGACTTTGACGCCTTTTTGCTAGCCCGCTCGGGAGCCGAGGTGCTGGAGGGCGCGGCAGTCACCGGCGCCAGTGAAGATGGCAGCCAGGTGCGGGTACGGGCGGGGGATCGCAGCCTGACGGCGCGCTATCTGGTGGGTGCGGACGGCGCGACTTCGCAGGTGGCGCGGAGCCTGGGGCTGCGCCAGGGGAGGCAGTGGGGGGGCTCGCTGGAAGCTGAGGTGCCGCTGGACGGTAACCCCACCCTGCGAGAGGCATTTGGGGACCGGGCTGTGTTTGCCATGGGTAGCGTACCATGGGGATATTCCTGGGTGTTTCCCAAGGGCGACCACCTATCGGTCGGTGTCGGGCGGGTGCGCCGGGCCCGATCGGATCTTCACGCGGCCCTGCACCGCGAGATGGATCGGCTGGGCATCTGCCTCGACGGTATCCAACTGCACGGGCATCCTTTGCCGTGCTACCAGACGCCACGGTGGCCCTGGCGACGAGGTGCCCCGTGGCGCGCCAGGGGCAGTCTGCCGCAGGAGGCCCTGTCAACCCGCCGCTGCGTGTTGGTGGGTGATGCGGCAGGGCTGGTGGACCCACTGCTCGGCGAGGGCATCCGCTATGCTATCATCAGCGCCCGGCTGGCAGCGGAAGCGATCGTCGCTGGCGACCTGTCGGGCTACGAGGCGGCAGTCTGGCGCGAGATCGGCCACAGTCTGGCAACGGCAGGGATGGTGGCAAACACCTATTATCGCTTGCCCCGCCTGTCCTACCAGATCGGGTTGCGTAACCCGGAGACGGTGCGCCACTTTGTCGATCTATTGACAGACAAGGCAAGCTATGAGGGTATCGGCCGGCGATTGCTCAGCGCTGCTTCAAAGTGGTTGCTATCCGGAGCCGGGGCCGGCGAGCAATCGCGGAGATGATCAAAGGTCTGCTATAGGACTTTTAGTAGGAGGAGAGCCAAGTGATTCAAGTTCGGGACTTTTGTGAGGTAGAGCCCCATCAGGAAATCGATGGGGTGATGATGCGCGTCGTCATCGGACCGGACGATGGGGCGCCGTTTTTTACCATGCGGGTGTTCGAGGTAGAGCCCGGCCATTCCTCACCCCACCACAGCCATTGGTGGGAGCACGAGGTGTTCGTGTTGTCGGGTGAGGGCGTGGTCAAGACCGATGAAGGCGAAATCCCCGTCCAGCATGGCAGCACGGTTTTTGTGCCGGGTGGTGAGATGCACCAGTTTCAGAACCGGGGCGACTCGGTCCTGCGCTTCATCTGCCTCATACCCCAGGAGTGGCTTGGCGGGGTGGAAAAGCAGGCGGCGTGAAGGCGGCGCGGATCGGCTTGCTGACAGGCCCTGTGGGGGTGGGCAAGACCACGGTAGCCGAGCGCGTGGTGGGTCTGGCGAGGCGGCAGGGATTGGTCTGTGGCGGGCTTTTGGCCCCGGCAATAGTCAATTCCTGCGGGCAGAAGGCGGGCATCTGGGGGATGGGCATCGGCACGGGCGAGCGTCGTGTCCTGGCGCGCACCGATAGGGACCTGGGCGGGCCAGCGGTTGGCCTCTACTCCTTTGATGCCGCCGCACTGGACTGGGCCGTTGGTGTCGTGGATAGCGCGATCGGTGCCTGCGACCTGCTGATCGTGGACGAGATCGGCAAGCTGGAGCTTTGGCGCGGCATCGGACTGGCGCCGGTCCTGCCGCGGCTGTCCGATGGTGGGGCGGAGCGCGCCTTGATCCTGGTGCGCGACGCGCTGTTGAGCGAATTGCAGGCGAGGTTGGCCCCGGTCGAGCAGGTAGTCTTCCGAGTCAGCGAGGAGAACCGGAACGCGCTGCCGCCGGACGTCCTGCCGGGTATCCTATCATCGCGCAGGACCGCGAGCTTTGAGGAGACAGGAGCGCAGATGTAGATGTGAGCGGGGTGGCGGGGACTCGTGCCCGCCTCCCCGGTACAAGTGAATCAACCCAAGGAAAGGAACTATCAGGAGGGAAAAATGTCAAACGTAAAGATTGGAGACGAGGCACTCGCCTTTGACTTGCCTGGTGTAGATGGCAAGAACTACACGCTGTCCGCTCTCGGCGATGGCAAAGAAGCGACAGTCGTAGTGTTTATGTGCAACCACTGCCCATACGTGCTGGCCTGGCTGGACCGGCTGATTGCCGTTGCCAAGGACTATGCGGAACGGGGTGTGGCCTTTGCCGGGATCAATGCCAACGACCCGGTCAAGTACGCCGCCGACGACTTTGCCGGGATGCAGGCGCTGGCGAAGGAGCGGGGCTTGCCCTTCCCCTACCTGCACGACGAGAGCCAGGAGGTAGCCACGGCCTATGGCGCGGAGCGCACGCCCGAGGTCTTTGTCTTTGACGGAGACTTTAAACTGCGCTATCACGGCGCGCCCGACGATAACTATGACGAGGCGCTGACAGAAGTGCCCTACCTGCGCAATGCGTTGGATGCAGTGTTGGCCGGGAAGGAGCCCCCTGTCACAGAGACAGCGCCACAGGGCTGTACCATCAAGTGGAAGTAGGATAGCACACGCCAGACATGGCATGTGAAGCGGGCCGGGTGACAACCCGGCCCGCTTTGCGATCTGTGCAGCTTGATCAGGGCTCTTTCTGACGCTACTCGCTGGCGAGAGCCTGGCCGATCATCTCCTTGGACGGCACCGGTGAGAACCGCCCATCCTGCAGCCGGTAGATGCGGCAGGTGAGGGCGGCGCCCATCTGCGAGGCGCCGACCGGATCGATGTCGGTGCCGTTCACGCGGATGGTAGGTGAGCCCGGAAATGCCAGCCTCTCTGCATCGTCGTCGGTCACGACCTCAATCTGCTCGACGGGGGCCTCTATGCCCAGCTCACCCATCACTTCCTGCAGGAGCTTCCATGCCTGTGGGTGAGACGGGCAATCCTCCCAGTACAGGAACTCGATCTTCAGATTGCTTCCCATGTATATCCTCCGCATACTAGTCCGTGGAAGTATAGCTGCGCTATCACTACACCTCGGGGGTATTATACCACCACGGATCGTGCCGCGCAATCTCTAGCTCTGGCTCATGTCCTCGAGCTCGCTATCCCCGACCAGCCTGACCAGCACCCTGCCGCGAATACCGCCGACTTCCCCGCTGGAGCAAGCACCCAGAGGCGCCCCCCGAGCCTGCCAAGGGGCATGTCGAAGGGCGCTCGCGGAGGCATCCTGAGCCCGTCGAAGGAGCCTCCGCTCGCTATCCGAATCCAAAGGCGTTTGTCCTGTGTGGTAGGTAGCCTGGTAGCACGTTTCCGGCGTCGAGATGGGTCCTCCATCAGGAGTGGGATTGCGGGAATTTGACATTTGTAGGCAGTGCGGGTATAGTTGTCGGCGTGAGCATGGACAATTCAAGCCCATTGGGCGAGTGGTTGCGTCAGCGTCGAGAAGAACTGGACATCAGCCTGGAGCAGGCGGAAGCGGACACCCGCATCCGCCTCCGCTATCTGGAGGCTCTGGAGTCCGAAGAGTACGATGCCTTGCCCGACCCTGTGGTAGGGCGAGGTTTTTTGCGTAACTATGCCTTCTACCTGCAGCTCGACCCGCAGGAGGCCTCCGATCGCTATTCCAAGAAGGTTGCGCCCCCAGAGCCAGAGTCGCTGTCCGTAGAGGGGCCCACGCCCTTTTCCGAAGGAGCCTTTCGCCCGCTGTCCCTCCATGAAATGCCCGGCCGGCGCTTGCGCTGGGTGTGGATCGCCGGTCTGGTCCTGATAGTGGCCGCGGCCCTCGTTGCCCTGGGATGGTGGGGATATCCCTACGTCGCCGAATGGCTGGCCCGGGATGATGCGACCAGAACCCCTGCGGCGGTCACCTTCACACCAGTGGCGGCATCTGAAAGCCCGCCGACCGCTACCCTTACGCCTTCTGCTACAGAGCCAGTGGCAGAGGAAACAGCCTTGACGCCCACTCCGTCAGCTACCCCGACTTTGACCCGGACACCATCTCCCACACCTTCGCCCTCGCCGCCTGTATATACCGGCATTTTCCTCGAATTGCTCTTTATCGATACGTCGTGGATCCAGGTTACGGTCGATGGGGTACGCCAGTTCCAGGGTGAACTGGAGGCGGAGACGTATCGTTCGTGGTATGGTGAGGAACGCATCGAGCTGCGTGTCGGCAACGCCGGTGTAGTTGAGATCACGCTCAATGGCCAGTCCTACGGTACTTTGGGCGAAGTTGGCGAGGTGATCGACCGCGTATTCGAAAAGGTGGGCGAGGATGTGACCGCAGCCACCGTCACCCCGATCCCCACGTCCGATGGCACCTCCGAGCCGACGACTGCGCCCACAGAAACGCCGACGGCGACACCCTCCGAGCCTGCGGAGACAGCGTCCCCCGAGCCTACAGCAACTTCCGCCGAGCCTGCAGAGACGGAACCCCCCGAGCCGGCAAGGGCGACGGTCTCTCCGTGAGTTTGACTTTTTCTGGAGCTCAGCGCGTATAAACTAGGGTTTGTTGGATGGCTGGCAAGCGATCTCCCCTTATTGGTATAACCTGCATGACCATCGAAACGGAGAGCCACTCACCTCGTCTCGGCATGAGCCGGAGCTATGTCAACGCTCTGCTCAGAGCCGGGGCGGCACCGGTGTTGATCCCCCACATGGCAGACAAGGCCGCGCTGCGCTCAGCGTACGAGCGGCTGGATGGCCTGCTGTTGCCGGGGGGAGGCGACGTGGACCCGGTGCACTATGGTGAATCGCGCCACGCCAAGTGCAACGAGCCATCCGCCGAGCGGGACGATACTGAGCTGGCGTTGGCTCGCTGGGCGATGGAGGGAGGCATGCCCCTGCTAGCTATTTGCCGGGGAATCCAGGTGCTGAACGTCGCCCTGGGCGGAAGCCTCTTCCAGGACATCCAGGCGCAGGTTCCGGGCGCTGAGCGGCATGCCTGGTACCCCAATTACCCGCGCGACCGCTTGTCACACACAGTATCCCTCAGTCCGGAGGCGCGCCTGGCCCACATCGCTGGCGAGAGCACGCTGCCGGTCAATAGCCTGCACCACCAGTCGGTCAAGGATATAGCGCCGGGGCTGGTCGCCATCGGCCACTCGCCTGACGGGATCATCGAAGCGTTGGAGGCGCCGGAGCATCCCTTTGCCATCGGCGTCCAGTGGCACCCTGAGGAACTCGCCCGCAGTGATCGCCGGGCGCAGCGGCTTTTTGACGCCTTTGTCGAGGCCAGCAGGCAGTAGACGATATACACTCCCTGGGCCGCGCCGCGCGCGTTGACTTTCCCACTGAGCTTTGCTATAATTGGCAGCGTCCCGGGCGCTCTGTAGAGCCCGATCAGTTGCAGGTTCTTGTTCCAATCATGCACTGCGCGCAGAATGCGCAGCAAGGAGGGAGAGATGGGGCCTTGGCTAGAATCGTTGGTGCCGTGGGGCGCTGATTTCATTGTCTCGGTGCAGTCGCTCAGCAGCCCCTGGCTCGATACTATCTTTGCGGTCCTTACCTTTCTGGGCAACGAGGAGTTCTACCTGATCCTTCTGCCGCTTGTCTACTGGTGCATCGACAGGCGGGCGGGGGCCTCCCTGGGATATATCTCCCTCTTTTCGGCGTGGATCAACAGCCTGGTGAAACATCTATTCAAGATCCCCCGGCCTGGCACGCTGGATTCGCGCGTCAATCCGCTGACGGAGGAGATCAGTCCCTCGTTCCCCAGCGGTCACGCGCAGGGCACCCTGGTTAACTGGGGATACCTGGCCTATCTTCTGCGCAGCCCGGTCTTTTGGGTCGTGGCGGTCCTGGTCATTCTGGGCGTCGGGTTATCGCGTGTCGTGTTGGGCGTGCACTTTCCGCAGGACATTCTCGGCGGCTGGCTCATTGGCCTGGTGGTGCTGTTGCTCTATATTGTGCTCGAACGACCGGTCGCCCGTTGGCTGTCGGGGCAGAGCACAGTAATCAAGGTGATCCTCGCTGTCGGTGTCCCCGTGCTACTGATCTTCCTACATCCATCCGACATGAAGGGGCTCTACCCTGCGGACGGATCCATCACGCCCATGGCTGCCCTGGCTGGCCTTGGTGTGGGCATCATCATGGAGCGGAAATGGGTGCGTTTTCGGGCTGACGGCAAGTGGGGACAGCGCGTCCTGCGCTTCCTGCTGGGGATTGCCCTCGCTGCCGTATTCTACATTGGTCCCAGCTTCTTACTCCCCGAGGATATGGCGCATGGCCTGGAAGCGGGTCTGCGCTTTGTGCGCTATGCGTTGGTCGGCTGGGTGGTGGCCTTTCTCGGTCCCTGGCTCTTTTTGCTGGCTGGATTGGTGGAGCAAGAGGCCTCCTGACCAGCCGTTAAGCGGTCAGAGCCTGCGTAGTACTTTCGTTATTGTCTTTGGCTGCTGGAGGGTTCTTGCAGTTTGATGTCTGGTACCTGCCGGTGAGAGCCAGTCTGCCTACATCCAACTGACGAGATCGCTGGTCGTATTGAGGATCAGGTCGGCGCCAGCGCGCTCCAACTCCGTTTCCGTGCCCAAGCCACAAAGCACCCCGGCTGATCGTGCCCCAGCGGAGCGCGCAGCATAGATGTCGGCAGGGGTGTCGCCCACCAACAGACAGCGCTCGACCGGCACGTTCAACTCGTCTGCAGCGTGCCGTACCGGACTGGGGTGGGGCTTGATGCGCCACGTGTCCTCGCGTCCGACAATGACGTGGATCAGACGGCGAAGATCCTGCTGCTCCAAGAACGCCTCGGCGTGGGCGCAGCAGCGGGTAGTGACGACCCCCAGGTGGTAACGGTGACTCAGCTCTTCCAGCATCTCGCCTGTGCCATCGACCAGGCGAAAGTTGGAAGGGGTGTGCAGGCCTTGCATGCTGCGCAGCCGGTCTCCCAGGTCAAGGAAGGTGTCGTCCAGGCCGATCCGGTTCACAAAGGTCAGGACGCTGTTAGCTGGGCCCTCAGCCCACATGAGGATGCGGCGCGCGACCCATGTCGCGTCGCGCTTGGGCAGGAACCGCTGCAACGGCTGCAAGCGCCGGGCAAGATAGTCAAATGCTTCGTTGTCGATCTCGATCATCGTGCCGTCCAGGTCGAACAGGATGGCATCGATCTCCCCAGGATAGATCTCGCCGGCCTGTACGAACTCGGGCGGGAAGGGGTCCTTATCTAGCAGCTTGGCGTAGACATAGGTCAACAAAACGCGCAGGGTGCCGATGAACGGCGCTGCCAGCAGCACGCCCAGAGCCCCGAACAGCAAGCCGCCTGCCAGCACGCCAATGAATATGACGACAGGGTGCAGCAACAATCTGCGACCCATGATGCGCGGCACCAGGTAGGCATTCTCCGTCTGCTGGATCACAGTGTATATGGCAAGTACCAACACGGCGAACCAAAAGTTGCTCATCGGCAGGTATGTAGAACCCTGGAAGAAAGCGATCAGCAGGGCGGGAATGGTCGCCAATATGGGCCCAAAGGTGGGGACTACCTCCAGCAGGCCAGCCAGGAGGCCCATCAAGCCCGCGTTGGGCAGGCCCACGATCATCATCGTGAACCACACGATCAGTCCGACCGCGACGCCCAGCACCACCTGTCCCCGGAAGAAGGCTTTCCACACGTGATTGATCTCTTCGCGCAGGCGGCCGAGCTCCTCAGTGTATCCCGGAGGCGCCATGCGATCGAGAAATGCACGAAGGCGGTCGGCATCCTTGACCAGATAGAACGAGATGACGAGGATCGACACACTCCAAAGCAGGCTTGACGCGACGTTAAAGAGGAACGTGACCGTCTGCGTGGCAAAGGGTTGGAAGAGATCCTGGACAGCGGTGTCCAGGTCGCCGACTAGATCTTGCAGGTTGAACGAACGATCCAGGATGGTAATCGGTTGCGACAGGAAGGAGACTAAGGTGTCGGTTTGCTGCTGCAAGTTGACGTTGAGACGCCTTACCTGATCCACCGCGTACGGGACAACGGTGACCGGGATGGTAGCGATCAATAGCAGGATCACCAGAAAGAGGAGGATCGTAGCCAGTGTGCGCGAGAGTCTGATCCTTCGTTCCACAAAGTCGACAATGGGCTTGAGGAGGTAAGCCAGCACCAATGCGAGGGCAACAGGAGGTAGTAGGTCCCGGAAAACATACAGGACCAGGAGAAATACAATGATCAGCCCGACAATAACCAGTCTCTTGGTTGTGCGGCCCCATTTAGTTGAGGGCATGGCTCTGCGATTCGCGCTCCCGACTTGTTGTCGACCGGTCCTCGGGATTGGGTTACTGGATCCGGTCGGGACCTAGTGGATGAATCCGATCTGCTCTGGTGGCCAGTAGGAAAACCATGCGCGGCCGACGATATTGTCGATCGGCACGGGGCCGAAACTTCGTGAGTCGTTGGAGCGATCTCGGTTGTCGCCCATTACATAGACATGGAGAGGGGGCACGGTGACTTTGCTGTCGCGCCCCGGATGGGTTGAATCGTCGGTAAACGGCTCCTCGAGTAGGATGCCGTTGACGTACACCTCGCCATCACGGATTTCGACTTCCTCGCCCGGAAGCCCGATCACGCGCTTGATGAGCAATTCGTCGCCCTGGCTGGGCATGCTGAGCACAACAATGTCGAATCGCTGCGGGCCATGAAAACGGTACGATAGCTTCTCGACCACGAGCCGCTGCTCGCTATGCAGGTTGGGCTCCATGCTCTGCCCTTCGACCCGCGTGGCCTGGCCAACAAAGACATTGATCAACAGTGCGATAAAGAGCGCGGGAAGTATGGTCTCCAACAGCTCGCGCACAAAGCGCACAAAGGCCCGGCCCCGTGAGGGCCGGGGAGCCGGTGAATCTTCCTCTTCTGTTGCCGTGCTATGGCTAAACTCGTCTTCCATCGATCTGCGTATTCTTGGTCTATCAGTGGGATGCGCCGCGGGACGACTTGGCGCGTCAATAAGCAGAGTGCCAGTCCGGTTCAGGTCCTGGCACTCTGCTGGATCTCACTACCGGTTGCGGCGGGGCGGGCGGCGGTCTCGCGACCCGCGCGAATGCCCTGAGGAGCTGGGCTTGCGATCTCGCTCGCGTGCCTCTTCCGCCGTCCAACCTGCAAGGACCGCCTGGCGCGAAAGCTTGATCTTGCCGCTATCTCGTTCAACATCGATGACCATGACCATGATCTCATCTCCCACGCGAACCACGTCCTCCACAGACGGGACGCGATAGTCGGCGAGCTGTGAGATATGCACCATGCCATCCACACCGGGCAGGATCTCGACAAAGGCACCATAGTTCTCGGTGCGGACCACCTTGCCCACGTAGACCTTGCCGATCTCTGCCTCTTCGGTCAGAGCCTCGACCATGGCGATGGCCTTCTCTGCCCCCAGACCATCGATAGCCGCGATATATACCGTGCCATCGTCCTCGATGTCCACATCCACGTCGCACTCTTCCTGGATCCTGCGGATCGTCTTGCCACCAGGCCCGATGATCTTGCCGATCTTGTCGGGGTCCACCTGTATGGTGGTGATGCGCGGCGCGAATTGCGATAGATCTGCGCGGGGCTCGCCGATGATCTCGGACATCTTGTTCAGGATGTGTATCCGCCCGGCTCGCGCCTGGCCCAGGGCCTGGGACAGGATATCGTAGCTCAGTCCCTTGACCTTGATGTCCATCTGCAGCGCCGTGATCCCCTGGCGGGAGCCGGCCACCTTAAAGTCCATATCGCCGATATGATCCTCCAGACCCTGGATGTCGCTCAGGATTGCATACTTGTCATCCTGAGAGATCAAACCCATGGCGATGCCCGAAACGGGACTGGTGATCGGCACACCAGCGTCCATCAGCGAGAGTGTGCTACCGCACACCGACGCCATTGAGGTCGAGCCGTTGGACGACAGCACCTCGGATACGACCCGCAGCGTGTAGGGGAATTCGCTCTCTGGAGGGAGAACGGAAAGCAGTGCGGTCTCTGCCAGCGCTCCGTGCCCAATCTCGCGCCGTCTGGGACCACGCATGGGCCAGGTCTCGCCGGTGCTATAGGGCGGAAAGTTGTAGTGGTGCATGTAGCGCTTGGCTTCTTCCGGTCGGAGGGTGTCCAATTTCTGTTCCTCGCGCGGAGTGCCCAGGGTGGCAATACTTACCGCCTGGGTCTCACCGCGGGTAAAGAGCCCAGATCCGTGCGCCCGGGGCAAAAGCCCGGTGAGCCCCCAGATGGGGCGGATCTCTTCCGTTTTTCGACCATCGGCCCGCTGGCCCTTCTCCAGGACCAGTTTCCGGGTCTCGGCCTTGAGCACGTCCTTGAATACCTTTTTGATATCCTTGGGATCGATCGTCTCGTCCTCAGCAAAGGAACCCAGGATCTCATCTTCCAGGGCATCCGATGCCATAGAACGCTCTTTCTTTTCCATTGGCCGGGCGGCCAACTCGGCGACGCGGTTGCCTATGCGGCTGATGATCCGCTCCCGATCCCGTTCTTCAATGGTGACGACCGAATAGTCCGTGTTCTTGGGCTTGCCGATCTCTTCTCGCATCTGTTCCTGCAGGGCAATGAGCGGCTGCATGGCATCATGCCCCACCTGGAGTGCCTGCAGGACGACCTCTTCGTGTACTTCTTTGGCACCCGCTTCCACCATCAGAATGGCGTCCTTGGTGCCAGCCATGCGCAGGTCAAGCTTGCTCTGCTCCATCTGCTCGGCCGTCGGGTTGATGACGAACTCCTCTTCGATCATGCCGATGCGGCAGGCGCCGATTGGCCCCTCGAAGGGGATGTCTGAGATGGTCAAGGCCGCTGATGCGCCGATGATGGCCGGGATATCCAGGTAGTTCTGACCATCAGACGATAGGGCTGTGGCGATGACCTGCACGTCATTGCGATAGTCCTTGGGAAAGAGCGGGCGCAATGGGCGGTCGATCAAGCGCATGGTGAGGATAGCTGCTTCGCTGGGGCGGCCTTCCCTCCGGAAAAAACTGCCAGGGATGCGGCCGGCGGCATAGAGCCGCTCTTCATAGTCTACCGTCAGGGGGAAAAAGTCGATCCCCTCTCGCGGCGACTTGGAAGCTGTCGCGGTACAGAGGACGACAGAGTCGCCCAGGCGCACGAGCACTGCTCCCCCAGCTTGCATAGCCAACTGGCCGGTTTCGAGCGTGATAGCTCGCTCGCCGACCTGAACGACATACGATTTCTTGTTATTCACTTTTTTACCTCCAAGATTTGCAGGGGCAGTGCAGAGTCGAGGGACTGGGGAATGATCTCGAGGTTGGTTCGGATCGAGGGCATTCCCCAATTCCTGACTCCCACCTCCCCTGGGTTTACCTATATTCTTCTGTTAACAAAAGTGACCTGCGGCGCTGGCGAATACGACCTTGCCACGGCCATAGGCCACTCTGGATTATGCAACTAGGCCAAACGTCACTATCGACGCAATCCCAGCCGCTGGATGATATTGCGGTATCGCTCTGCATCGCTGTTCTTGAGATAGGTTAGGTGTCGGCGTCGCTGACCTACGAGTTTGTACAGTCCGCGTCGCGAGTGCTCGTCGTGCTTGTGTATTTTCAAGTGTTCGGTCAGCTGGCTGATCCGGGTGGTAAGCAAAGCAATCTGCACTTCCGGCGAACCGGTGTCGCCCGAGTGGACGCTATACTGCTGGATGATATCTGTTTTCTCTGCCTTTGTTAGAGACACTACCCAATCCTTTCTTCTTTTACCGACTCAATAGTCTCAATTGGCACAGACCGGCGCGGGGAGGCCCCCGCGCCTACTCCGACAGGCACCATTATATCATAGAAGGCTTTCCGATGCAAATATGCCTGAGTATGCGGTTCCGCGCCTATAAGGCCAGCACAGACCGGTAGACCCTGTAGGTCTGGGCCGCGATCTGGGCCTGGGTAAAGCGGGCCAGGATGCGTTCGCGTCCCCGGCGCGCTAGCTCTTTGTGCAGGGAGGGGTCGCCCAGCAGCCGCGCCAGGTGGGCGCGCAATACCTCGACCTGTTCCTCCGGAAAGACGAGGCCGGCATCACCGATGACGTTGGGGATTTCGCCAGAATCGGAGCCGATGACCGGTACTCCACAGGCCATGGCCTCTACAATCACCCGGCCAAACTGTTCCTTCCAGTTGGGTCGCGTCCGCGAAGGCACTACCAGGGCGTCTAACTGGTGGTAGTAGGTTGGCATCTGGCTGGAAGGGAGCGGCTCGTCGAACGAGACCCGGCTGCCCAGTCTCAGGCGCCTGGCCTGGCTCATCAAAGCTTCTCTTTCGGGTCCGCTGCCCAGCACGTACGCCCGCCACGTGCCTTCCAGGCCGGACAGGGCTTCCAGCAGCAGGTCGACGCCCTTTTGCTCCACCAGGCGCCCCACGTAGCCGATGACAAAGCCCCTGCCTTCGGGGGGGGGAGCGGGTCTAAAGATCTCTGGATCGACGCCGAACTGGGGGATCACCGCCAGGCGCCCCTGATAGCCTTTGGTGCGCCACACCTGGGCCGATTCCTGGTTGCCGACGATGGCATAGTCGGCGTGGCTCAGCACGTACCGCTCCATCATGCGGAAGGGCAGGGGATAGCGCCGCAGGAGGTTCTGCCAAGAGAAAAAGAGGCTCCGGGCACCTGCCCTGCGCGCCAGCCACAGCGCGTGGGTTGTTGCCAGGTTGTACGGTTCCTCGTCGATGTGCACCAGGTCGGGGCGCACGCGCCGAATATGCTTGCCCAGTCCAGGGTAGAAATGGAGGTGAAAATTCCCGTTCAAGACCATGGGCTCGACCACCAACTCGTAGCCCTCTGTATGCTGGCGCTCCAGCTCGAGGATGCCTCGCTCATCGCGCCAGTAGGGGGGCACGACTACGGACAACTCCAGCTCGGGCATGCGCGCCATCTCCTCCAGTTTCTTCTGGTAGGCGCCGACCACGCAGGCCTTGGATAGCATCAGAATGCGCATGGGCCCCCTATCCTTTGCCTGCCGCTGCCTCGGCGTAGGCATCCAGGGTCTGCCGGGCAGTCTGTGCCCAGGAGAAGCGCGCAGCCTGTTCTATCCCCCGCTGCTTCAGCTCAGCCACCAACGAACCGTCGACCAGGCAGGCGAGTATTGCCCCCGCCAGGCCCTCTGCGTCGTCCGGGTCGACGGCAAAGCCCGCATCGCCCAACAACTCTGGCAGTGAGCTGATGTCCGAGGTGATCATCGGCGTGCCGCAGGCCAGTGCCTCCAGGACCGGCAGGCCGAATCCCTCGTAGCGGGACGCAAACACCGCGCAGGCTGCCCCCCGCAGGAGGGCTGGCTTGTCCGCTTCATCCACCCAGCCGATCAGGCGCACCCTGTCAGACAGCCCCAACGCGTCTACCAGGGGACGGGGGTCAAATAGCACCGGATCATCGCGCGCAGGCAACTTTCCGCCGATTACCAGGACTACGTCGTCATCGGCTTGGGCTACGGTGGCAAATGCCTCTACCAGGGTCGCCACATTCTTGCGCACGTCGTGGCCTGCCAGGTAGAGCACGTAGCGGCTGGCCTCTGCTGGTTTCGAGGGATCGGGCAAGCCATAGCTCAGGCGGATGGCGCTGTCCTCGGGAGCAGGCTGCGGATCAAATCGGTCATCTACCGCCAGATAGATGCAGCGCACCTGCCCGGGTGGCAGGCGTAGGTGCTGCTCGATATCGCGCTTGGAGGCCAGCGAATCGGTGAGTGCCAGCGCTGCCCTCCGGGCCGAGGCTGAGGCCAGGCGGGTGTAGAGCTGCACCAGGCGGCTGCCGCGGTAGGCAGGCAGCAACAGGGGGATCAGATCGTGGATGGTTACCACCGTGGGCACCGGGGGCCGCAGCGGCGAGCCCCAATAGGGGACGTGGGCCACATCGGCCCCCCAGCGGCGGCAGATGCGAGGGAAGGCCACCTGTTCGAAGAGCAGTTTGCCCAGGTTGCTGCGCCAGCGTGAGGACCGGAAGGGCCAGAACTCTGCCTGTACACCCGGTAGATCGTGGTCGTAATCATCCAGTGGAGCCGCCAGGAGGAACTGGTGCTCCGTGCCGCACTCGGACCAGGCTCGCAGCAGCCCCTGCAGGTACTGCCCGCTGCCGGTGCCAGACTGGTTCAGAAACCAGGCGTTGATGGCAATGCGCATGGGAGCCGGCCCTCACCGGGCGCGATCAATCCTCGTAGCCCCTGGGGTGGGTCCGGTGCCAGTTCCAGGCACTCTGCACGATGTCATAGAGGTCGGGGAAGCGGGGCTGCCAACCCAGCTCGTGGCGGATCTTGTCGGACCCCGCGACCAATTCGGGCGGATCGCCGGGGCGGCGCGGGCCATCCACAGCAGGAATGGGGTGGCCAGTTACCTGGCGCGCCGTGTCGATCACCTCACGGACGGTGTAGCCCTGTCCGTTGCCCAGGTTATAGGTCCGGCTGCCCTCGTCCAGGGCGCGGAGGGCCAGGATGTGGGCCTGGGCCAGGTCGGTCACGTGGATATAGTCGCGCACGCAGGTACCATCGCGGGTAGGATAGTCGCTGCCGTACACTTGGATCTGTTCTCGCTGGCCCAGTGCCACCTGGAGCACCAGCGGAATCAGGTGGGTTTCGGGACTGTGATCCTCACCTCTCTCGGCTGTGGCCCCTGCAGCGTTGAAATATCGCAGTGCAGCGTAGCGCAAGCCGTGAATCCGATCCAGCCAGTGCAGCATCCGCTCCAGGATGAACTTGGACTCGCCGTATGGGCTGCCGGGGATGATCCGCTCCTTCTCTGTGATGGGAATCTCCTCAGGCTGGTCAAAGAGGTTGGCCGTCGAAGAGAGGATAAAGCGACCGACGTCGTGGTCGATCGCCGCCCGTAGCAGGTTGCTTCCGTTGACCACATTGTCGCCCAGGTATTTGAGGGGCTTCTGTACGGATTCTCCTACCAGCGAGTTGGAGGCAAAGTGCATCACGGCATCGAAACCCTGGCGTGCAAAGAGAGCGCTGACGGCCCCGGCATCTGCCAGGTCATCGTGGACGAACTCGGCCCCGGGGTGTACCGCTGCACGGTGTCCCTGGTACAGGTTGTCCAGGACCGTGACCTGTTCGCCTTCGCGGATCAGCTCCTCGACGACGACGCTTCCGATATAGCCCGCTCCACCCGTTACGAGAATATGCATACCCTATCTCCTTGCAGCCCCAAATGCGGACTCTTGAGAACCATTATACCCCGGCCCCTGGCAGGGCGCAACCCCGCCACGCCGGTGCCCAGCCTATTTGAATTCGACGAATCCCAGTTTCTCCAACAGGCGGAGGTAGGCCAACGTGAACTCGACATCTCGGTTTCCCGACTCGAGCTCGATCAGGTCGGCAATCTCCAGCACCGAGCGCGCACCATCTGCCCAATAGAGGGCCAGGGAGGACAGCGTGTATATGGATCGATCCTTGCGCGACTTGAGCAGTTGGCGCCACTGCTGCCGCGTTTCTTCGTCAAGCCGGTGCATGTGCTGCCCGCGCGGAATAGGACCCCGCACCAGCCGCACCGGGATCAGATCGGCGGCCTCCTGCTCTCCGTCGGAAAGATCCGGCTTCTGCTGCGCAGGTACCGAGTCCAGTCCCAACCCGGCAGCGCGCAGGTTCAGGGCGCTCTGGGCCCAGGCCAGCTCATGGTAGATTGCCCGCTCCGCCTCGGCCTGCAGCTCTGGTATCAGGCAATCGGTGGGCGACAGCCGTTCCAGCGTTTGCAGCGCCGCCTTCTGCCGTTCCAGCAGGTAGGCCAGGCGGCGGTCCAGGTCGGCCATCGCCCGGGCCAGTGCCTCGGCGTCCTCCTGCCCCAGGGCCTCCCGCGCCGCTCTCTGGGCGGCCTCTATGGCCTGGCCCTTGAAGCGGGCCACCATCTCGTAACCCAGCCAGCTCGCCTCTGGCGCGCCTGCACGGGCCAGCCAGTAGGCATAGGTCGCCGCCAGCGCTCCTGCCCGGGCCAGGCTGTTCGGGTCAGTGCGGTCGGGTGTGTCGGCCGAGGTGTGGTAGAAGCGGTCGGGCCATTGGATGAGCATAGGGGTGGGCACGCCCACGCTCGGGTCCGATAGGATATAGTGGTCGCTGCCGCCGGAAAAGGGAACCTCGGAATGTCGATACAGCGGATAGGCGCCCAGCCCGGTGTGGCTGGGTGCGATATCCACCATGCCTTTCAAGCCAGGCAGGTCGTCCCGCAAGCAGGCCAGCAGCTCGGGTGCGAACGAGGCAGCAGCCTCGGGGGGGCGCTCGATGAGCCAGGAGCTTCCGGTCTGCCCTTGATCCTCGCCCACCATGTCCAGGTTGATGCCCGCGACGTACCGATCCAGCTCCCCCTCGTGCTGTGACAGGTAGGCAAAGGTTCCGGTCATCTCTGGGACCCACAGGAAGCGGATGGTGCGCCGGGGGCGCGGCAACTGCTCGCTGGCGATCAGCGCATGCAGAGTGCGCGCTGCCTCAAATGCCGCAGCCGCGCCAGAGGCGTTGTCGTTGGCCGATGGCAGAGGGTGGCACAGGTGGGCGGTGATCAAGACCTGCTCATCCGTCTCGCCCGGGATGGTGGCCTCTACCACCTCTATTGCCCCATCGTACAGGCGGCTGTCCACGCTGGCCCGGACGCGCACCGGCTCCTCGTTTTCCTCCAACAGCCGCCGCATGGCCTGGCCCTGGCGCGGCGTCAGGACAAAGCCAAAGCAGGTGGTGACACCAGGGGGCCACCAGAAGGAGGTATACTGGCGAAAATCGGCCAGGTCGCCCTCGGGCCGTACTGGAGTCACTGTGCGCATCCCGTCGTACAGGATGCCAACCGCGTCCCGCTGCTCGACCGCCAGTTCGCGCACCCGAGCGAGGTCCCCATGGGTGAGCACTACCTTTCCCGCCACATCCAGGCCGTCGTAATCGGCTTCCTCCTCGCCATCCTTCAACAACACAACCTCGGCCTCACCCTCGAACGGTGTGCTGCGCTGGATGACCGAGATGGGGCAAGCGCGAAAGTCAGCCAGTACTTCAGCCCGGTCCTCTGGGGCCACCAGGTGCAGCTCAGCGCTGGTGCAGTCCCACTCCTGGAAGCTGGGCCAGCCCCAGAATTGGCTTCCCTGGTCGGCAGGATAGGAGAGGACCTCTGCTTGCAGGCCCTCCTGCGTCAGGCGGCGGAGGACAAGCTGCGCCGCCTGGCGAAAGCCGGGGCTGGCCTGGATGCGATGAAAGCGGCTCAGGTCGGATACCAGTTGCCAGGCAGCCTCGCCTGAAAAGGTCTTCCAGATCAACTCGGAGATGTGGCGTGTCTTCATCAGTTCTCTCCTCCATTGAGAGCAATTGTGGCTTTGCCTAATACCTGGTATTGCGCAACGTGTCTGCTGCTGGCCTTGCCTGGCGCACGATGCCCGGCACGGAAGCGTTGCACGGGCCTCTATCCGAAGATGAGGGCCAGCACGAGGAACTGGAACACTGCCTGGAAAGCCCCCCCGATCGCGGCTGGCAGGATCGACCGCAGGAGGAACACGCGGCGCACCAAAAAGATGGTCAGGATGACCGACCACAGCACGCCTGCCAGGCCGAGCAGCGCCGCCGGAAAGGGTAACCCCGCGGCGATGAGCATCAGCATGGGTACGGTCAGCAGCGCCCTGGGGATCTGGGGCAGGGGATAGAGCAGCGCTGCCTCTTCGAGCTCGATCTCGCCCGGAAAGAACTCTGCCAGGGCGTACAGGTAAAAAGCGCCGATCAGCCATTCGAACGTGCACCAGGCGACAATGGCCACTGGCGCCCACCAGACGCCTCCCTGGAGGATGAGCATCATCAGCTCTAGCAGCACCAGTCCGGCTGCCACAGCGCCCATCGCCTGCGCGGAAACGCCTATCGGCCAGCCCTCGCCCTGGGCCTGCTCGACCAGGGTGTCCAGGGTCGATGTTGGCTCCAGCGCGAGTAAGGCCGAGGGCGATACGAATTCGTCGTCAAAGAGGGCCTGCGGCGAGGCCTGCCTCACTTCCTGGTATAGGCGCAGGATCAGCGGCTTGAAGTCGCGGATGTCCGAGGTGAATAGCACGCCTGGTTCAAAGCCCGCGCCCAAGCACGCGCTCACCAACCGGGGCCAGGGAGACCATCGCGTCCACTTGCCCTGGATCAGCACCAGCCGCCGTTTCGAGTTGGCAAAGGACTGGATGCGCACTACCGTCACTGACATCCAGGGGATTACGTGCCAGCCGGTGAGGGTGCGCACCGCGAGCCCTACATCGTCGATTGCCAGGTCGGGGAGCAGGGAATAGAGTAGCGCCACCGCACCAGCCGTCAGCAGGATACCTATGTGGGCGGCGATGAGGGGGCGCAGGGGTTGGGCAGCCACCGAGTCGAGCACCAAGCGGATACCCTCTGGCGTGCCCCATGCTGTGCGGCCCATGACGTCGACCACGGGACGGAGAAAGCTCACCCAGGCCACGACCCAACGGCCCACTGCGACGCCTGCCAGCACGATTGCGGTGCCAATCCGGATGATCGACACCCAGCGAGAGTAGCTCAGAATGTAGCTGGGAAGGTTGTCCCCCTGCAACTTGGCCATTATCGTCCGCCTCCCACACGGGAAGGTATTCTAGCACAAGAGGGGGAAAACACAAGTCAACACAAGCCCTGTTCTCAGCTTGGAGGCTTGAGCAGAGTAGGGTCGCCGTATAGCACGAACGCGAGGACCCCGAGCTGCCTTCTCACTTCTGGATCGTCAAAGAGCTCGACAAAGAACGAGATATGCGCCTGCTGGGATAGGATCGCTTGGCAGAGATGGCACATCTGTTCTTCTCTTGCCTTCCGATATCCTACCAGCTCGGCAGCAAGGCCCTCGTCGATCAGTCGTTCCAGCATATCGAGCAATCCCCATGTCTGGATGAATGGAATGACAGGGTGGTCCAGGAAGCGCTGGTAGACCGATGCAAAGTTTTCAGCGTTCAGATTGCCGATCACTAGCGGGCTGCTGTCTGGCAATGGCGCACGACAGCAAGTTGCCACAGTACCGTCTTGCTCGATTGTCGGTCCAAGTGCGTTGCACACGAGCTTGGCTTGCTCTGCAGGCCGAGTTCGCGAGAATGCCAAATCACACGCTCGGCCCGCCTCGACGATTCCACCAACCTCGACGTGTACTCCGTCCAGGGTTTTTCGTCCGAGCTGGCGTCGCAAGGCCCGCTTCAGTTGATCCGCACTGGGACTATGCGGCGCACGCGTGATGGAGATTTCGGGGATGATTCCCAGTTCTTTGGATGCGTGCAACACCCTGGCAACGTTCGCCAGGGGAATGCTCTCCTGGTGGTACTCGTCAGCACTCACCGTGATGCCGGTCAATCCGGCATGGGCCAGTTGCTGAAGCTTGCGTGCAGTGCTCTGGTCATTGGTGGCCCAATATGCGCTGGTGAAGACATTCGCGCGCAACCCGTGGGTGCGACAGCCGCCAACAACCTGCAACAGCCTCTGGAAGTAGAGAAAGGGCTCGCCTCCCGTGATGGAGATGGACTTGCAGCGCTCAACACGAGACACTTGATCGATCCAGGCCAGATGCGTTTCGAGCGCCGGCATATCGGGGCCCTGCATGGTACTGGAGGAAAAGCAATGCCTGCAGCCAACCGGGCACCGCTCGGTCATCACCAGGCCGACCTCAGTGCGCCCAGCGGCATAACGGCGATATTGTCGTGCCAGGGCCCGCGCCAGGGATCGTTCAGTTCTGACCGTCTGCGATGTCGACATGGAAGTATACCTGCACCGAGACTGGTGTTCAGGGGCTGCTGGACGCTGTTGCCAGAGCCGTGCGACAACACGAGGAGCCTTGGCAGTCGCCCCGAAAGCAGCGCGGCTTGGGGGGAGGGCAGGCAGTCCCAGCGCAGCAGAATTCGTACCACGGTCTCAGACCTGGTGAGCGCCGGCCCCGTTGAGCGGCGGGTTCCGCTCAGTCTATCATCTCTTCTTGGCCAACGTGTCAATCCGAACCTGGATGTCCTTTACTGTGAGATCGCCCCATTCTGCGGGTTTTGCCAGCGCAATCACGCTCAGCTGATCTCGAGTCACCTCAAACCCTGCTTCTTTGAGGGTGCGCTCCGGTTCCGCTGCCAGTCCTTTGCGAAACGTCGGGTCGGAAACCGCCTTTACAATGATCATCTCTGCGATAAATGGTTCTGACACTGTTGCCTCCTCTTCCGCTATGATGTGAGAGTGCCTAGTCCACAACTGGTGGCAGTGTACCACAGATGCGCCCAGGCTGTCAACCTTGCGTTTTCAGCCATGCGGAATGCCATCGAGGGGGCCTTGCCCGCTCGTATCTGAAGTGCCCTTGTTCTCGGTCTTGAAGCAGCCGTAGGTTGTTGATCCGGGTGCTTGACAAGCCCGGTCAGGTCGACTATGATCAGCGCCAGGTGTTGGATGACGAGCGCGGGTCCAGCTCCGCCTGCCTGTTTGCGTGTGACGCCACCGCATTGAAGATGATTGTTACGACCTGGTGGGCTACGCTCCTGCGGACAATTTCGCATCGCATCCACCACAGGCGTGGAGCCAAATCCACTGTTACAGGGTGAGACGGTGAGGGAACCGATATGACATGCACCTTTGAGGCGCACTATGCCCAAGAATGAACTGGCCTATCTGCCGTACTCGTCTGGCTCATCTTCGTTTTGTCGCGTCGTGACGGTCAATGATGTGGACAGCATTCAGGGGGATGCACGAATCGCCTTTCTCGGAATTCCATTCGATGGTGGCACCGTCTATCGGCCGGGAAGCCGCTTTGGACCCCGGAGCATACGCGAGGCATCGATCGTGTACGGGTCGTCAGCCGAGGGCTTTGGTGGCTTCTATGACATCGAGGTCGGGCGACTCCTCCTGACGCGGGCTCTGATGATTGACGTTGGGGATGTGAGTATTGTGCCCAGCCGGAGCGATCTATCGTATGAAAGGATCACGGCGACGGTCGGTGACCTGATCGACCGCGGCTTGTTCGTGGTCAGTGCCGGCGGAGATCACTCGGTGAGCTTCCCAATCATCCGCGCCCACGCAAGCCGCAGACAGATCAACCTTGTGCAATTCGACACCCATCTTGACTTCACGGATGAGGTCTCGGGTGCCCGCTACACGCAGGGAAGCCCGATGAGGAGGGCCTCAGAGCTGGAAGGGGTGGACAAGATCATTCAGATCGGTGCTAGAGGCTTGCTGAACAGCCCCTTGAGTCACATGAGCGCGATCGCGGCGGGCAACACCATTGTGACCACAAAGGATCTGAGAAAGATGGGAGCGGAGCAAACGATACGGATGGTCCCGCCTGGTGACTGCTACGTTACGATTGACATCGATCTGCTTGATCCCTCGATTGCCCCAGGCACCGGAACGCCAGAGCCTGGCGGACTTGCTTACGACGAGATGAAGGCGCTGTTGGCCGCTCTGGCTAGCAGACAGGACGTCACGATCCGCGGGGTTGACCTCGTCGAGGTCAACCCGTTACTCGATCACAATGGAATCACAGCCCTCCTGGCCAGTCGGGTTATCCTAGATTTCCTGGGCCTGATCTTTGATGAAGGTGGTCGGTCTTGATCGATCTGGCCGGTCAAGCGCAACGTAGTAAAAGCACATGCTCTGCATATTGCAGCAGCAGGGGGGTATCTGTTTGATCAGGTCAGTAACCTCAGCTTTGCACCCAATCTCCAGCGCAAGCATGATTTCACAAGATTAATTCGCTTGTGGGCCGGGAACTAGGATCAGCCCGGCCTCCTCCAATAGTTCGACCTCGCTCTCGGAGAAGGCGGTCAGTTCCCTGTAGAGGTCGTCCAGCCGGTCCGCGATGGTGGCCTGGTCTGTGCCGGCGCGCCGCAACGAGCGGATCACTTCCAGCGTCGCTGTCTCTGCCGGCGACGGCTCAAAGGGCCTCGGGGCAGAGGGCTCAGGTGATGCAGCCTTGTTCAAGTACTTGAGCCGGAATGCCTCGGGCGAGGCAAAATGGTAGTGGAGAACGGAGGGACCTGCCAGCAGGCAGCTCCCCTCGCCTGGAGAACTTGCTTCCACCGTCCAGCCATGGACGCCCGCCGCCGCAACGCCTGCCCTGACCCGAACTGCCGACTTGCCGTTCAGGTAGCCGTTGAAATAGGGGCGTGTGTCGGTCTGGGACATGGACAGGTGCTGCACCAGCATGGTCCAACCCGCCGGGCCGAGCCGCGCGGCTGCCAGTCTCGGATTCACCTTAAAGCGTGGCGGGAGCCCGGGTCGGTGCGGCGCCAGCAGCTCGTGATTCAGGTAGCGGATCAGGCTGAATCCTGCTGCCGATGCCGCCCCAAAGTGATCGCCCAGGGTGCTGCCGCCCCGGCCTGCCCCCTCCAGGTAGAAGACCTCGTCCAGATCGAGATGGAGCAGCCAATCCAGTGCGCTGCCGCCAAGGGTACCCGCCTTTGCCGCCTGCAGGGCGGTGCTGGCGTTCATCGTCTGCCGCGCAGCCACCGCCGCCGACGCTGACCCGGCGTGGGCGAGCCGCTTCAGCTCGGCGACATCCGGGCCGCCGGGCACGTCGGGCCAGTCCTCCTCCATCAGCCGCTCGCCAGACCAGACCGTCAGCCGCGATGGGGGATAGAGCGAGGCCAGCCGGTCGGCGTCGGCTGCCTCGGCAGGATCTTTGAGGTGGTCGAAGATCAGGACAATGTGCTCCATGCCCAGCGCAAAGTGGTGCTGGCACCAGGCATCCAGCTGGGGCCCGCCCCGGTACACAGTGCTGACCAGCCCGGCGCGGGGTCGCGGGGTCCCAACAGACCGCACCGTGATCGCGCCCTGGACGCTGTCCTCGCCCAGCTCGTGAAAGAGCACCGTATCCGCCGGCAGGGGAGGCGTTTCGATAGGCAGCAGCGCATCGGTGGTGGTCAGCCTGGGGAGCGTGGGCAAGAGGACCGGCTGCTGGGGCGCGTCGTTGAACCAAAAGGTCAGGGCCCACCGGGCATGTCCCTCGCGCAGAGGGCGCACCTCGTGCACGATGGTCCGCGAGTCAAAGAGGATGGCCGAGCCTCCACGCGCGGCCAGTAGCTCTACCGCCGGGTCGTCCTCTCCGGCCTCGGGCGCCCAGACCGTCAGCTCTCCACCTGCGCACGGCTCTTCTGGCGGGTTCAAATAGACCACCAGGGT
>Ga0207796_1000199_pt1 | contig 26335 bp, 22 predicted proteins | sample Pon1CUnioCityCA_6_FD_187274 | JGI IMG/M metagenome (GOLD analysis project Ga0207796, IMG submission 187274) | Marine sediment microbial community from Union City, CA, USA - Pond 1C Sediment 1 (SPAdes) | ecosystem: Environmental > Aquatic > Marine > Intertidal zone > Salt pond sediment ... | reverse complement strand
ACACGGGCATCACGGGCGTTTCTTTCCGCCCGCCAAAATCCGGCTATATGCCGGAATGGACGGAAGACTAGTCTGGGACTATCTGGGTCCTGATCAGATGGCGATCAAATCCAAGCGTGCTCTCGCCGTGATGCGCACTCGTGGCTTTGAGTGACCGGATTCGTGATTCGGTGAGTTTGTCCTGAGCTGGGGAGGGAGCGGGGCCGTCCCCCGCGCAGGTTCGTCTTAGGGTGATGTGACAGATATGGTCCGTTGATCGGGATCACTGTCAAGCTGTCAGCGTATCCTCCCCGCGCTGTCCTGTAAGAAGCACAGCCCCAGAGCGTGCGAAAGCTCCAGTCGTGCCGACTGCATGGGGCTGCCTTCCAGATACTTCTCGAGGTAGATTAGGGGTAGAAGAATGCAATCGCAGCAGCACACCGATACTGCGGGAGAAACAGGCACCAGGCGGCGACAGGTAGCCCTGGCACTGGTGCTTGCCATGTTGGCAGCGCTGGCCATCGCTGCGACGGCCAGCGCCTACGTCGCCAGGCGGACCGAGACCACGCTGGGTGATTTCAACAGCGGCACCTTCTCCTATACGGGTCTGCTTGATCTCCCTGATGAGGGGATCGACAGCGTGCAACTGATGCCGGTCGGCCTGGCCGGCAACTGGGAAACGGCAAACCAAACGCTTCCAGAGCGTCTCGCTAACCTGGGAACCACCGTCAGCGGGAACCGGATCTACGTGGTGGGGGGCACAGACAACGACGTAGAATTCCACGCTGAGGTCTACTCGTCTGACGTTGGCCCTGACGGCGCGCTGAGCACCTGGCAGACGCAGAACGAGTTGCCGGAGGCCAGAGCTGCGGCCGGCAGCGCCGTGTATGACGGGACAGCGCCCGTGATCTATGTCGTGGGCGGGTTTGGCCCGGGCTGGAAGGCAAAGGACACCGTCTTTCGCGCACCCATCAATCCCAGTTCGGGGGAGGTGGGCGCATGGGTCCAAGATGACCAAACACTGCCCGCTAAACTGCAGTCTGCTCCAGTTGTCGTACACGACGACTCGCTGTACGTTATTGGAGGATGGGGGTGGGATGGCGACTCCTACAACGAGCTTGACAAAGTCTACCGCGCGCCCATCGGCATGTCCGGCGCGTTGGGTGCATTTGTCGCGCTCTCGCCCCTTCCAGAGCCCCTATATGGTGGGGTGGCACTCGTCTATGAGGGAGAAGACGTTGATACGCTGTATCTCATTGGCGGCCGCAGCGACATTACCTCCACCTACACGGTGTACTTTGCCGATTTCCTCGAAGGTGGGGCACTGACGCCCTGGACACTCTCCGAAGGCAACCTTCCCGTGCACCTCTACGGTCACGCTGGCGTGTACCTGCAAGGCCAAATCATCCTCACCGGTGGCGTGGCCAACTCCATGAGTCTGTCAGACGGCATCTCCAGCACCGTCAAGGCAGCCCTGGTGGACCCCACTAACACTACCTTCCGCCTCTATGACTGGTGCCAGGATGCGCCGCCCGATTGTACCATCGGCGCCTGGCAGACGGGTGCGCTGCTGCCCGAGGTACGGGCCCTCCATGGTGCGGCCACTGTGGACAGCTATGTGTATGTCCTCGGTGGGCAGGACGGGGATGCCCACGTGCGAGACACGATCTATTTCGGCTCCGTAGTTGGTGCGGGTGCGGTCTATGCGCCTCAGGGCACGTACCTATCCGACGAGATGTATCTGGGCCAGCAGGCCAAGCTGCTGGAGCTCGAATGGGATACTACCATCAGCCGTCCCGAAGATATGGGGCTCACCATGCAGTATAGATACAGCCTCAATGGGGCGGACTGGGTGGACTGGACCGCACCGGTACAGTCTGTCAATGGCAACAATTCGATGGAGATCGCAGGGCAGCCCGAAGGCGTGAGATACTTCCAATACCAGGCCAATCTGACCACGACCGCGACTACGGCGTCGCCGCTGCTGAATTGGGTTGATCTCTATTACGAGGTGCCCGACCCCGATCTGGAAGTCGTCAAGAACACCGGGAGTGTGGTCAATGCCGCGCTGGGTACGCCACTCACCTATACCATCACCTATCGTAACAATGGGGGCTGGAGGGCTGAGGATGCGGTGCTGACCGAGACCCTGCCCGAGAACACGACATTTGATGGTTCGCCGGGGTGGCAGCAGGTTGCCAGCAACCAATATAGCTACCAGGTGGGTGATGTGCTGCGTGACGGTGAGGGGACGGTGACCTTTCGGGTGCGTGTGAACGACGATGTGCCGCCCAACACCTTCCATATCACAAACACCGTGGAGATTGACTATCCACCGATGCTTGACGCCTGGGACAACTGGATCACCGATCCCAACATGGACGACAACGAATACGAGTTCAGCAATCCACTGAGTATTCTAAGGGCGGCTGATCTGGCTATCACCGATCTGGTCTGGGAACCTGCCGCTACGGTAGCCGGCATGTGGCCCACCTTTTGCCTCACTGTGACCAACATCGGCAACGCCGACCTGGACGCGCCGCCGGAAGGGGGGGTCGGCTTCTGGGTCGAGCTGTATATCAAGCCCAGCCCATCGGAGCCGCCGCAGTGGCCCTCTGACCACGATTGGGGCTATTGCCTCGACGGATGTACGATTACACGTACGCAGTACGTGCGCGATTTCAACCAGCCACTGCTCGTGGGAGAGGAGGCTGGAGGTTTGTGCTTTGAGCCCCAGGTCCCGGAGGATCCCACGGCGCTCGACTTTCCGATGGCAGGGACGTACGACGTCTATGCCCAGGTAGACGTAGCCTTTGAGGGAGACAGCATCTACTTCGGTCGTTACTCTGAGGGCAACGAGGAGAATAACGTCGTGCAGGACAGCATGATTCTTTTCAATGCTGATTACCATGTCTACCTGCCGCTGATCTTCAGGAGCGCGCCGTGACATGCTGGCAGCATATGGCAGGATGCCGGCAAAGTTGCGATACTGGTCGTTTTCTGGTAGAATGAGACCTGCTGCCAGGCTGATAGCCAGGGCAGGGGAGAGGCAAGTCGTATGAAGATACTACAACCGACTCCAGTAAGGGTTGCATTCCACACGGTCCTCATCTTGGCCGTGCTGGCGCTTTGGTGCTTGAGCGTGCCTTGCGACGCCTTTGCCGACGATCCGCCGACTCCACCGCCAGCTCCTCCCACAAGCACATACACCCCAACACCCGAGGACCCGACCGATACGCCGGAGCCGACTGACACCCCCATTCCCACCGACACGCCCATCCCGTCTGACACTCCCATTCCCACCGACACAGCCGTCCCGACAGACACACCAGTTCCTTCAGACACGCCTGTGTTGGTGCAGACTGCTGCGCCTACCGAGACACCGCCAGGCCCTGTAGGGACCGCCGGCCCGCAGGCTACCTCGAACTCGAGCGCGGATTGTCATTCGGTCGTGAGCGGGAGCGTGTTCACGCTTTCCGGGAGGCCGGCGGCTGGTGCCACTGTTCTCATCGAGGGCACAGACTGGTCTGATGCAATGCTTACCGACGACGCTGGGCAGTATGGCTTCAACCAGCTCTGTCCGGGCAAGGCGAGCGTGCAGGCCTACCTAGCTGATGGGCAGGTGAGCCAGCTTGCCGAGTTGGACCTCAACGGGCGGGACCCTGTAGAGATCGCGCTGAGCGTTGCAGCTGCTGGCGCCGTCGTTGCTGAGGAAACTTCCGATCAGACCCCAACACCTGAGCCGGATATGCCTGTCACTGGCTACGCAGGGTGGCTGTTGGTCGGTGGTGCCGGGTTGGCGGCATTTCTCCTACTCGTAGCGGGAACGCGGCGTGCGATCACTGTCCGGGAACGATCCCGGGGACGCGACTAGTTCTCTGGCAAGACCTGGCGAACCCCCAGGCCATTTTGACAACATGGAGGGAGACTGATGCGACGTGGTAGAATCCTGATCCTCATCGGGTTGATCTTGGCCATAGGTACTGCGGCTGCGGTGTACGTGGTTGTGCAGGGCTTTGAGCAAGCACAGACTACCGAGGTCGAGTTTGAGCAGGTGGTGGTAGCGACGCAGCCTATCGCCGAAGAGGAACCGATTGCGGGGCTCGTTGATTTGGCCGATATGCCGAAGGATTACATACCCCAGGGCGCACTGCGCTCTCTCGAAGGCACTGAGGAGTTGATCGCTGCCGGGCCGATTCCCCAGAATGCGGTCATCCATCCCAGCATGCTGATCAGCCGGGCGGAGCTAGCGCAAGAGGGTGCACTGGGCAAACTCGTTGAGGAAGGCCTGCTGGCTGTGTCCTTCCCGATCAGCGAGCTTTCGAGTGTGTCCTATGGCATCCGCCCTGGCGACCATATTGATGTGTTGATGACCTTTTTCTTTATGGACATCGATCAGGAAACCCAGGTCACCGAGCCGATCTGTGCTCCCTTCTGCCCCGATGGACAGACTCAAGCGTCCCTTGGCGCGCAGATACCTCGGGCTGCAGCACAGCTGACTCTGCAGAATGTTCAGATTCTTGGTGTGGGCCGGTGGGCCCAGGAGATGACTCCAGAGCAGGAGGAGGCGCAAGCTCAAACTGGAGAGCCTGTACAGGTTGAGCTTCCGCAGTACATTACTCTCATGGTCACTCCCCAGGATGCGTTGACGCTGAAGCTAGCCCGCGAGCTGGGGGCGAAGATAGAGTTGGCTGTGCGCTCGGAAGAGGATACACAGACCTTCACGACCCAGCAGGTAACGCTAGACTATATTATGGCGCGGTTTGGGGTGACCTTGCCGGCCAGGCAGCCATATACGCTGGAATCACTCGCTGCGGGCGCGGCGTCTGAGGAATAGGAGACCAGGAAGCGAACCGCTAGGTTATGAGCCAACCATCGACGCAAAAGATCTCTGTACTTATCGTTGACGATATCCCGGAGACGCGCGAGAACCTGCAAAAGCTCCTGTACTTTGAATCCGACATCGAAATCGTAGGGACAGCAGAGAACGGACAGCAGGCCATTGAGCGCGCCAGGACGCTGCGGCCCGACATTGTCTTGATGGACATCAATATGCCGGACATGGACGGCATCACTGCCAGCCAGGAGATCGTACGGATAGCGCCTGGCAGCCAGGTCATCATGATGTCGGTGCAGAGCGAGGCCGACTACCTGCGTCGCTCTATGCTTGCGGGGGCGGTGGACTTTCTCACCAAGCCGTTCACCAGCGAGGAACTGAGCAGCAGCATCTACCGTGTGCACAAGAACAACCGCCGGCCGGCGCCATCAGCAAAACCCGAGATCGGTGCCGGCGCACCTGTGGGAGCGGAAACTGAGGCCTACAGATCGTCACAAGAGGGCAAGCTGTTGTTGGTATACAGTCCCAAGGGGGGGACCGGGTGTAGTACAATAGCAGCCAACCTGGCCATTGCGCTGGCGCAGGTCACCTCAAAGAGGGTAGCGCTGGTTGATGCCAGTTTCCAGTTCGGCGACGCGGGCGTCCTGCTGAACTTACAGGGCTCCCAAAGCATCTTGGATGCAACCAGTCGCATTGACGAGTTAGATTCAGATCTGCTGAGTGTTTTGCTGGCCAGACATCCATCGGGCATCAAGGTCCTGGCTGCCCCGCCCAGCCCAGTAGACTCGGACACCATTAGCCCCAGTGCCTACAAGGAGGTTCTGAAGCGCCTGCAGAAGACCTTTGATTATATCGTGCTCGACACCTGGAGCTATCTTGACGACATGGTCCTTGCGGCCATTGACCTGGCAGAACGGATCCTGCTGGTGATGACGCCAGAGATACCAGCTGTCAAGAGCACCAAGCAGTTCTTCGAGATTGCCGAGGCGCTAGAATTTCCGATGGATCGGATCGATCTGATCCTGAACAAGATGTACCCTCGGGATGGGATCAGAGCGGGACAGATCGAGAACAGTATGAAGCAAAAGATCCAGGCCCAGTTCGACTTTGAGCCACAGGCCATCAGACAGGCTGTGAATCAGGGGATGGCGGTGATCGCTCAATTGCCCAATCACCCATTCTCCCAGGGCTTGCTCCGTCTCGCTGAGCAGGAGGTGGCTCTGATCGAGCCAGAGCCTGCGCCAACCGAGACGGAACGGGCAACGCCGCAGACTGAGCACACGAGACGTTCGGGCCTGTTTGGCAGGTTGAGAAAGTGAGAGCAGGGACCGGGATTAGCATAGCATTTCTAAGGAATAGCAGCTGAGTGGAGGTAGACGATGTCTTTGTTGCAGCGGATTGAGAAGAACCAGCAGTTGCCGGCAGAGCAGCACCCGCCGGACGAGCATTCAACGAGGCTGGAGGACCTGCGCATTCGGCGGCGACCGGCAGCCCCGGCGCGCGATACTTTCCGGGACTTGAAAAGTCGAATTCACGACAGGCTCCTCTCTGAACTCGATCCCGGTGTGGATGTATCACAGCACGAGGAGGTACGCCGGCAGATCGAGGAGATGTTTGAGGCGCTCCTGGCGCAGGAGAACTTGGTTCTCACCCGTGCTGATCGCCAAAGATTGCTGGAGCAGATCGTCGCTGAGATCCTTGGGCTGGGTCCCATCCAACCCCTGATGGGTGATGAAACTATCACGGAGGTCATGGTTAACGGGCCGAACGCTGTCTATATCGAGCGAGCAGGGCGTGTAGAAGAGACCGATATCAAGTTCGAGGATGACGACCACGTTCTACGTATTATCGACCGGATCGTCTCACCTTTGGGTCGGCGCATCGATGAGAGCCAGCCTTTTGTGGACGCCCGCCTGCCTGATGGCTCCCGTGTGAATGCCGTTATCCCACCGCTGTCGCTGGTCGGTCCCATTCTGACCATTCGCAAGTTCGCGCGCATTCCTATTACCGCTCAGACACTGGTGGAGCTCGGTTCGATACCCCAGGAAGCCCTCGAGTTCCTAAAGGCCTGTGTTCAGGCCAAGCTGAATATGGTGATTTCCGGCGGCACTGGATCGGGCAAGACGACGACCCTAAACGTACTCTCGGCATTTATTCCTGCCGACGAGCGGATCGTCACTCTGGAGAACTCTGCCGAGCTGCAGCTGCAGCAGGAGCACGTGCTGACTCTGGAGAGCCGCCCGCCCAATGTGGAGGGCAAGGGCGAGATCACCATGCGCCAGCTTGTGATCAATAGCCTTCGTATGCGTCCTGACCGGATCATCGTCGGCGAGTGTCGCGGGCCAGAAGCCCTGGATATGCTACAGGCCATGAACACCGGCCATGATGGCAGCATGACGACAGCGCACTCCAACAGCCCTCGTGACACCTTGGCCCGCCTGGAGACGATGGTCCTGATGGCTGGCATGGACCTGCCGCTTCGCGCGATCCGGGAGCAGGTCGCGTCTGCTCTGAACCTGATCGTCCATCAGGAGCGCATGCGCGATGCCACGCGCAAGATCACCAAGATCACTGAGGTGCAAGGGATGGAGGGTGATGTGATCGTCATGCAGGATGTGTTCCTGTTTGACCAGCAGGGCATCGAGGGCGGAAAAGTGATTGGCCGGCTCCGCCCGACGGGGATTCGCCCCAAGTTCATGGAGTTAATCGAGGCTGCCAACATCCACCTGCCGCCGACTATCTTTGGCGCAGGGCGTCGATTCTAGCTCGACCGCAAGGAGATCGGGTACATGGAGTCCTTGCAGCAGATCCTGCTCAGTCCATATGTGTTGCCGGCGGCCGCCGCCATAGCGGTAATATTGCTCTTTGTGGGACTCGGTCGCGCGGGCCGCAGCAGTGAGGATCTCATCGAGCAGCGCCTGGATCGCTATGGGCGAATCGATGTAGGTGAGGATGAGACGACGCGCCAGCGGCGTTCGGCAATGGATGGGATCGAGGCCGCGGTGTCAAGGCGTGGCTTTGCTGCTGGTATTCAGACCGATCTGGCTCGTGCTGACCTCAAGCTGCGTGTAGCCGAGTTTTTCATGATCACTATCCTGACCGCTATTGGCGGATTCCTGTTGGGCCACCTTGTCTTCGGTGTGCCGCTGATCGGGCTGGCATTTGCAGTGGGTGCCTTCTTTTTACCGCGTGCCTACGTGGGCTATCGAAAGCGTCAACGCTTGCATGCCTTCAACGACCAGTTGGGAGACACGATCGGCCTCCTGGCGAATTCGCTGCGCTCAGGCTTCAGTATTGTGCAATCGATGGAAACTGTTGCCGACCAGCTGCCAGATCCGATGGCAGCGGAATTCCACCGGGTCACCCAGGAAATTGGACTTGGTCTGCACTACGAGGAAGCGCTGCACAATATGCTCCGTCGCGTGCCCAGCGATGACCTGGACCTGATGATCACGGCCATCAATATTCAGGGGCGCGTGGGCGGAAACCTGGCAGAGATCTTGGACACTATCGGCCACACTATCCGTGAGCGTGTGCGCATCAAGGGCGAGATCCGGGTGCTCACCGCCCAACAGACGATCTCGGGCTACATCCTGACTGCACTGCCTGTGGTATTGGGCCTTGTGCTCTATCTGATCAACCGCGAGTATGTCTCCAGGTTGTTCAATGATACGTGTGGCTGGATCATGATTGGGGTGTCCGTGGTCATGATCGCGGTGGGGTTCTTGATCATCCGCAAGATCGTGGACATCGAGGTCTAGCCCAAAGCTGAATTCAGGAGCCGGGTTGCTGGAGAGAACTCGGGGCAACTACTGGTCGCCCTGGACGAATGGAGAACGCGTATGGTTCCTGCTTTGATAGCTGCAGGTGCATTTGTGGCCATTATGCTCGTGATCATTGGCATCACTTCGCCGCGTCCTGCCGATCGGGTCGAGGCCCGGCTCTTGGACTATGGGGACCGGGTAATGACCCTGGAGGAGATCGAGCTCTCCCAACCGTTCAGCCAGCGCGTGCTGTTGCCCATGATCCGAGCCAGCTCCGCTTTTGTCTCGAGATTTACGCCGCAGCGCAGCCTAGAGAATACGCAGCACAACCTGGATCTGGCTGGGAATCCTAACAACTGGAGTGCTGCCGAGTTCCTTGGAATCCGTGGCCTTTCAGCCCTGCTGCTGGCGGCTGTGACCTTTGCGGTGCTGATGTTGTCGGAGGCTCCTGTCACGCGGCAACTGCTGCTTAGCCTGGTGATGGGCCTTCTGGGATTCTTCCTTCCTGTGCTTTGGCTGGGGCAGCGAATCCGGAGCCGTCAGGACGAGATTGTTAAGACGCTGCCCGATGTTCTCGATCTGCTCACCATCAGCGTGGAAGCAGGGCTGCCTTTTGACGGCGCGATGCAGCGTGTGGCGGAAAAGTGGGACAACGAGCTGAGTCGGGGGTTCCGGCGCCTTTTGACCGAGATGCAGGTGGGCAAGTCCCGCAGGGATGCCCTGCGCGACATGGCTGCTCGGATGGAAGTGCCGGATGTCACCAGCTTTGTGGCCGCCCTTGTACAGGCGGATCAACTGGGCATCAGCATTGCCAAGGTGCTGCGCATCCAGTCGGAGCAGATGCGCATCAAGCGGCGGCAGAGGGCAGAGGAAAAGGCCCAACAGGCCCCGATCAAGATGCTGATACCGATGACGTTCCTGATCTTTCCGACCATCTTGATCGTCATCCTGGGTCCGGCCTTTCTCATCCTCAGAGAGTCGTCCATTTTCTCGGCTCTGTAATCGATCGAGTTGAGCTCAGGGTGACTTTGTCAGCATTGGTTCTTAGAGCCTGGAGACTGTGACCAACCAACCTGGTTTGGCCAAAGCTACCACACCAGGCGTGGTGTGGATTGACAGACTCAAGAATGTAGCTCTCGATCTGCTCTTTCCACCCCATTGCGCGGTGTGCCAGCGTTTCGGCGCGTGGCTATGTGCGGATTGCCTTGGCGAGATCGAAGCGATCGAGCCGCCAGTTTGCCAGTATTGCGGCGTGCCACTGGACAGTGGCGGGCGAGCAGCGGTCTGCGGGCGTTGCCAGGTTTCCCCGGTCCAACTGAACGGGATCCGCTCCTATGCTATCCACAGCGGACCCCTGCGCAAGGCTATTCACCAATTCAAGTACGAGGACTTGCGGGCTCTGGCTGGCTTGCTGGGCCAGTTGATGGCAGATGGCTGGCGTGTGCTGGCTCCTCCTGGCCTGGTGTTGGACACAATCGTGCCGGTCCCGTTGCACCGCATGCGCGAGCGGCAGCGCGGGTATAACCAGGCCGCTCTGCTGGCCAGAGAGCTGGGCGCTTGCCTGCACATTCCGGTGGTCGAGGATGCCATTGTACGTTCCAGGGCAACGGCACCCCAGGTAGACCTGAACGCCAAAGAGCGGCTTGCGAATGTTCGGGACGCCTTTGAGTGCAAGGGGCGGGACCTGGCTGGCAAGCGCGTGTTGTTGGTCGACGATGTATGTACCTCCGGTGCAACACTCGAGTCTGCATGTCTGGCTCTGCGGGGTGTGGGCGTCACGTCTGTGTGGGCTTGCACTCTGACCCGTGCCAGGCCAGACCCAGGAGAACTGCGCCTGGCGGAGGACTAGAGGAATCACTATATAAGGAGAGTGGAAAATGGAACTGACTATCAAGGGGAAAAACGTAGAGATCACTGACCGGCTCAGTGACTATGTGGAGAAAAAGATCGGCAAGCTCGATCGCTACCTTCCCTCGATCTCGGAGGCTTGGGTTGAGCTTACGTCAGAGGGCACCAGGGCCGCTGAGGACAGGCAGGTGTGCCAGGTCACTGTGCGCGCCAACGGAACGATCCTGCGGGCCGAGGTGCGGTCCGATGACATGTTTACCTCCATTGATGCTGTCTTGGACAAGATGTATCGCCAGATCGCACGCTACAAGGGCAAACGCCAGAATCGCTGGCGCGGCGCGGCGATCCCAATAGAGCCGCTGCCATTTGATGACGAAGATGACTATGACGAGGAGATGAGCACGATTGTGCGGACCAAGCGCTTCCGCATGATACCTATGGGTGCAGATGAGGCGATCGAGCAGATGGAACTGCTGGGCCACGACTTTTTCGTGTTCTACAACGCTGATGATGGGCAGGTCAATGTGATCTACAGGCGCAAGGACGGAGACTACGGCCTGCTACAGCCAGAGTTGCAGTAGCCGAGTCGCCAGGTGAGGGCCGGGGCAGTTGCGCCCCGGCTCTCTCGTTTTGGTAGACTTGTTTGATGCGCTGGCTCCCACGATCTCGACGCCGTCTGGTGCATGTGGGGCCACCTATCAGCCAGCGCCCCCGATGGCCTTTCGCGCACCCCGGCGCACTCGGATGTCGTTGGGTTGACATGCTTCCGGCCATGCGCTAGAATGGGACACACCAACCACGGAGAAGTTCTCATGGGTATGATTCTATTCGTCTGCACCGGTAATCTGTGCCGGTCTCCGATGGCCGAAGGACTGCTGCGCCACAGGATGATCCAGGAAGGGCTGGATTCGCGATATAAGGTGGCCTCTGCTGGTACCTGGGGGGTCGAAGGCAGCCCGGCAAGTGAGAATGCCGTTGCTGTCATGGCCGAGCGTGGGGTGGACATTGCTCCGCACCGGGCGCGTACGGTCACCGGCGGACATGTTGCCGAGGCCGATCTGATCCTCGTCATGAGCCGCGAGCACCAGCATCTGCTAGAGAACACCTGGCCTCAGTACCGGTGGAAGGTTCGTCGCCTGAGCGAGATGGCTGGCAAGCGGAGGGACATCCAGGATCCCTATGGCGGTTCTATCGAGGAATACCGTGCCTGCGCTGAGATTATCGCTGACTACATCGATCAGGGGCTGGAGCAGATCGTTGAGCTGGGTTGAGCTGCTGGTCACCAATCTTTGATCCAGCTGGCACCGGTAGTCGTCAGGGCTTGGGGGTGGGGCCTGCGTGCAATTGGCGCAGCCGCCAGTAGGCCAGCAGCGTGTACCAGCTCATGAGCCCACAGAAGAGCAGTCCGTAGAGATGATCGCGGTAGCCCCGTAGTTTCACAAAGCGGCGCCAGAACTCTCTCAAGGGCATGCTCACGTAGGTCCAGGGCCGTGCACGAACCCCTTCAAGGTATAATATCTCGGCTTCAAAAGCTGTGTACCGTCCCATCTTGCGCCGGAACTGGGCGACGGTGTCATAGTTGTAGTGGATGAAGGGCTCCTGAAGCGTCCCAGCTTCACCGTTAAGGATGACGATTTCGTGCACAGGATGGGCCGGGTCGTAGCGGGCCTTGCCGCGGCGCAGCAATCGAAGTTGGTGGTCCGGATACCAGCCGCCGCCGCGCATGCGGTGGCCGATCATGTAATTGTACCGCGGAATCCACCATCCTGCCGGCGACTCCTGACCGGCGCCCTCAATTGCATGCCGCACCTCGTCTGCAAGCGCTGGCGTAACTCGCTCATCCGCATCCACGAACAGGATCCAGGTGGCTTCCACAGTCTGCAGTGCTGCGTTGCGCTGCGAGGCAAAGTCCTCCAAAGCGTGGCTGATCACGCGAGCCCCCTTGGCTCGGGCAATGTCGACTGTGCGGTCGTGGCTATAGTCGTCGAACACGACGCGCTCATCGGCCCAGGCCAGGCTATCCAGGCAGTCGCCGAGGTGGCGCTCCTCATTCTTGGTGAGAACCACTGCTGCTAGTTCGATGCTCACAGCGCCGCTACCTCCTGAAAGGCTGCTAGCCTCTGTTCAAGTTCATTGCTATCTATCTCGCCGCTTCGGTGGGCTGCACGCGCGCGCCGGGCCTCCGCCCACAGTCCCAGCCGGACCAACTTGCGCGCGCACCAGCGAAACACCGGGCCCTCGTGTTCCTCAAACATCAGAAAGCGGCTGCGCCACAGGGCCACGAACATCTTGTCGCGGAATTGCTGTGTGCTCTGTGCCACCAGGTGGACAATCTCAGCCTCCGGTACGCAGTAGATCTCCCAGCCTGCCTTCTTGATGCGATGGCACAGGTCGATCTCCTCGCAGTACATGAAGTACTGCTCGTCAAAGGCGCCCACCTGTGCCAGTGTGTCGCGGCGGACCATCAAGGCGGCGCCCAGAGGGTGGTCTACTGGGAACGGCTGGCGGGCCTGGTACAGCGCGCGTGGGTAGCGCCCATTCATCCGCGAGTCCAGCAGGCGGTGGTGCAACGGAAAAAAGTCGATGAGGAGCTGGGCCAGTCCCGGAAAGGCAAAGGCTGAATGCTGGAAGCTGCCATCGCCGTGGATGAGGCGCGCCCCGGCTGCGCCCGCATTTTCCATCTCATCCAGGAAGCGGACCATGCTCCCCAGGGCATCACCTACCACACGGGTATCGGGGTTCAAAAAGAGCACGTGGCGTGCTCTGACTGTGTCAGGGAAGCCCATGGCCTTCAGGGCCAGGTTGTTACCTGCAGCAAAGCCTATATTCTCGTCGCGGGCGATCAGATTCACGGCGGGGAAGCGCTGGCGAACCATCTCGACGCTGCCATCTGTAGAGGCATTGTCCACCACCCATACCTGTCCATCCAGACCGGATCGTTCGAGGCCCGCCAGGGCCGATCCCAGGCAGTCCGCCAGCAAGCCTCTTGTGTTATAGCTGACGGTGATGATGGCGATATCCATGGTTTCTGCCAGGAGATTGCAGACAAGACACTAGAGCCAAGCTTTGCGGCAGGTACCCCGCTACACGCCAGCAAAGCACGGGCCTAAGGCGTGTCGATGTTGAGGTTGACCTGGTCGACATAATTGTTCTGGGCACTGATCCCCACATACTCGTGGATCAATCCTCCCCAGGCATAGATCTGATCGCGGGGGAATGGCCCTACCATCTCGATGCTGCCGGAGACGGTGCCCCGCTTGCCCGGATCGAGGAAACACTGCTCGTAGCCCTCGACTATCTCGCAGCGAAGCTCCTCCGGCTTGCCTATGGCCCAGCGGTAGGGAAAGTCCGTGGTCGACACGTCTAAGTTTATGCCGAAACGCCACACGCCTGCTTGTTGGTGGTAGCTTTCCTGCCCCATCTCTACCGCCAGCGTATTGTAGTTCTGATCGTTGCGGTAATGTGTCCCGGAAGGTGGGCCAGAGGTACGGATGGGCACGTTGCTATAGTTCTCGATATAGGTTGTGAACTGAAGCGTCGCGCCCAGCGGCAGGTAGATATCTGTCCCCTCCTGGCCGCGTATGGCGCCGCCCCAGTGAATCTCGCCGTTGACCACCTCTGCGCGCGGCTTGCCGCCATCCACGATGGTCAGCGTGTCGCTGACTACGACATGGTATCCTGCAAGGTCGCGCGCCTCGGCTACGACGATGTAGGTGCCGTCAGGTGGGGGCTCGGCGCCGCGGTCGACACCGCCGTCATAATCGTAGTAGTGATGGCCTTCCTCGCCCGGCTTTGCTGTGCGTTCCTGTTCCTCCAGTGGATACTGGACATCGGGGTTGTCTGGATCGTAGAGATAGACCTGGACGTTATTGACGTCCTTGTTCAAAAAGTAGGATACGCCTGTACGGTCAGACAGGCCGTCCTGGTTCGGCGTGAATGTGGGCAGGGTGACTGTGAACTTGCGCAGCTCGGGCACCACTTCGTCCCCACCACCAAGTGTGATCTGACCGGAGACGCTCTCCGACTCGCCATCTTCGGTCGTGGCCTCGATCACCCAGGTGTAGGTGCCATCGGGCAGCACCCAGCTTTCTACCGTTTGCCGCACGTACTCGTTCTCCAGGAGCCAGCGTTGGTTGATCGTTCCGCCCCATTGCACGCGATAGTCTCCTGCCGACCGGGGCCTGGCTTTGCGAAAGTAGAACTGCTCACCGTCCTCATCCTCGAAGTAAATGGAGACTACTGCATTGCGCGACAGCTTGTACGCGATATTGGTTGCATCGTCGGTTCCGTCCGCATTCGGTGAGATTACGTCAGGCTGGACCGAAACGTCGTAGAGCAGAGGGCGCAGGTGGCATCCACCCAGCACCAGGCCAACCAACAGTAGTGCCAGCAATATGGAAACGCTTCGCTTTGTCAAGGTGGTTCCCCTCGCATTCACAGTAGCGTAAGTGTACCAAATCGGACCATCCTCGTCAAATCGGCCTGGGGAGCGTGCTTGGTGGTGGTGACATCCGGCTGCTCGGGCAGGTGCCATCGTTCTCGCCGCGCGATGTACGGTACAACGCTCCGTCTGTTTATGGGATCTGTTTTCGAGGAGGGGCTGAGTCCCTCTGGTCTCCAGCCAATCTATGCATTGGTTCCCAGATCTCGCTGGCGCCAGAGATTTGCCAGGTTGGCAGCTAGCCGTCCTTCACCTCTGGAAGGGGGGCACTACACCATGGGCACTTTTTCTCAAGGCGTGATACAACGGCGCCACATGTGGGGCATTTGCGCCGTTCCTCTGGTGCAAGGGGGCCGCCGGCAAGCTGCAGGATCAGTTCAGGGGTGAGTGCCCCGGCTGCTGAGGTTGCCTCGACCTGGCCCATTACCAGGTCATCTGCTTGGGCATCGGACGTCTCACCCCGGAACCGGCCCAATAGACCATCGAGCAGGCCCTTCCGCCCAACCGGCCTAGGCGGTGTGGCGGGTCGTGGTGCAGGAGGTTGAATTTCGTCGCCGGTGCCGGGCAGGGGTAGCGTATCCAGAAGCTGATCGAGATCAACGTCCTCGGGGATCCACTCTATCTCCTCTTCAGGCTCGTCGCTGGGTACTTTGTGCTCCAGGGTGGGGCCGCTTTCTCCCGGCGTGCCGGCTGGCTCGATGGCATAGCCGCAGTATGCGCAGATGGCTGCTGAGCGAGGTGCTCCCTCCAAGGGGCTCACCGTCATCATCGCTCCGCAGCGTGGACACTCGCGGCGGTCCGAATCGCTTGGCAGTGACTGTACTTCCGGTGGTTCCTCTGGTTGAGCGCTCAGGGACTCTAGCCAGATTGCTGCCTGTCGATCGTTCGGATCTATGCGCAGGATCTCGCGGTAGCACTGGGCTTGCTGGGCAGGATCCGTCAGCAGGATTGCCAGCAGGGCCCAAGCGTCCGCGTTATCCGGCTGCCCCTCTAGCAATTCCGCCAGCGCTGTCTTGGCGCCCTCGCGGTCTCCGGCGTTGATCTGGTGCCTGATTGGGTCCAGCGGGTTCGCTTCCATCCTTCTCACTCGCAGATATCAGTTGCTGCTTGGCCTGAACTGCACTACTCGACAGCGCCGGCCTACTGGGGATGCCCATGCCCGGCGCCCATGGTCAGAATGATAAATGGCATCCCATCAAACGTTCTTTCGAATCTCTGTACGGGCTGAAAGCCGGCTTTCTGCCACACCCGCAGTGCGCGCTTGTTAAATTCTGCCACTGTGATGCGGAACTCGGTGGGCGTCATCTCTTGCCGCGCAAAGCGGAGGACAGCGCTCACGAATGTTGCTCCAAGCCCCTGCCCGGTGATGTCAGGACGCACCCCCAAGCCAACGTCCAGAGCGGGGTTGTCATAATCCCCACCTGGAACCTGGGCATCTGCGCCGAAGCAGCAGTAGCCGGCTAGCGCCCCGGCTCTGTCGATGATGGCGTGATAGGCATACTCTGGCTTGAGGAAAGCACTGACGAGCTGGTCCGCATCTTCGCGGTCCATGCTATAGACCTCGTAGGGGGCCTCGTAACGCCAATTCGAGATGGCCCGCGCGGCTGACTCGTCCATGGGGGAGAACTGCAGCGGCGCTAACCTATCCGGTGCTATGTTCATACCCACATCCTCTCCCGGGAGTGGTCAAGTCTGTATCTTTGCTCAGACGGCACGATCGATTCTCTAAGCGGCAAAGCGATGGATCAGCTCGCCAATGAAGCGGATTCCCTCGAAATAGTCCTGGAGGTAGATATTCTCGTTGGGCGCGTGCAGGCGGGAATCGGCGTGGGCCACGCCCGCCATCACCGCCGGTGTCTCGCGCGAAAGGGTGTAGAGCGGCCCGCTACCGGGACTGGTGGGGTAGATGATTGGCTCCTCACCATAGGTAGCTTCACAGGCTGCCACGCAGGCCTGCACAAAGGGCGCGTCCAGCGAGCTACGAGCAGGCATCAGGCCTCCCTTGGCCGTGATGCTGATATCCTCGAACCCCTGCCCGTCCAGGTGCTTACGCAGTAATTCCACCACCAGATCCGGGGTGAGGTCAGGTACAAGCCGGAAGTCGACTTTCGCCATGGCCCGATTGGGCAGCACAGTCTTGACGCCCTCTTCGAGGTAACCTGACTTTAGACCACATATGGTGCAGGTTGGCTCGTAAAAGTGCTTGACCAGAAGGTCCACGCCGGTGAGGTCCCGGACATAGCGTGAGAATCCGAGGCTCTCGCGTTCCTGGTCCTCGTCGAACGGCAGGGAGGCCAGTTGTGCCAACTCGTCTTCGGTTGGCACTTGCACGTGATCCATAAGACCGTCGACCAGGATGTGGTCAGCCTCGTCTTTCAGGGTATTCAGCGCCCAGACCAATCTCCATGCGGCGTTGGGGATGATGCCTCCCCAAGCTGAATGGAGGTCGCGGGCTGCTGTCTTGGCAAACAGTTCGACATAGCAGATGCCCTTCACACCCAGGGTGAGCACGGTACGCCGGGCTGCATCTTTGTTGCCGGTCTCCCACAGGCAGCCATCGGCTTGAAGCAACTGGGGGTGCGCTTCAGCAAAGGTATCGAGGTGCGGGCTGCCGATCTCTTCTTCACCCTCTATGACGAACTTGATCCGGAGCGGCACCGGCCCGACTGTGGCCTGATAGGCCTCGATGGCCTGCAGGCGGCAGAAAAGGTCCCCCTTGTCGTCCGCCACCCCCCGGGCATAAAGGCGCCCATCCCGTACCTCTGGCTCAAAGGGGGAGGAGTCCCATTCGTCGAGCGGATCGGGGGGCTGGACGTCGTAGTGGTTGTATACCAGCATCGTCTTCTCGCCACTTCCCAACTCGGCGTATAGCAGCGGCGGGCTGCCATCGATCTCAAAGCGCTGTACCTGTGCGCCCAGAGAAATTAGGCGTTGTTCAACAAGGCTAGCCGTCTCTTCCAGGCCGATTCCCTGTGCGGCGATGCTCGGCTGGGCGCATACCTCGCAGAGCTCCGCAAGGAACCGGTCCCGGTTTGTGTCTACGTATTCGCCGAATCCTTCCATGGTCGTCTCCGTGAGCAAGTTCTTTGGGGATGGGAACTGTCTAGGTCCATTATATGGTGTATTGGCCTTCCCGTCAAGGCTGCCGGCGAGGCCAAGTTGCTAGTCGTCCTTGGCGTCTTGCTCTCTGCGAAAGATGGCCTACGGCCAACGCGCCGGCTGTCGTTCTCCTGGGCTATGGTTGTAGAGGAGCTCAACATTGCTCTCGCACCGACCTTCCTGGATGCTGGAAGCATCCAGGAAGGTTGAACTCTCTAGCAGAGCAAGCTGGCCAATGCAAGCGAGTAGACGCGAGCGCGGGGCGGGTCCGAGCGGGAGGTCAGTACCACCGGCGCCGAAGCACCCATCACGATGCCCGCCATTTTGGCCGATGCCAGGTATTCCAGGTTCTTCGAGAGGATATTCCCCGCGTCAAGGTCGGGCACCACCACCACGTCTACGTCACCAGAGACCGGACTTTTGATGCCCTTGTCTGCCGCCGCCTCTGCCGAAATGGCGTTGTCGAATGCCAGCGGGCCGTCGACGATGGCGCCCTTGATCTGCCCTCTCTCTGACATCTTGTGCAGGCAGGCTGCGTGCACGGTGGATGGAATCTTGGGGTTGATCGTCTCTATCGACGACAGGGCCGCAACCTTGGGCACTTCTACGCCAAGCCTGCGGGCCAAGTCCACCGCATTTTGGGTGATGGCGGCCTTTTCTGGGATGTCAGGGTGGATGTTGATCGCCGCATCGGTGATCAACAGCAACTTGTGATAGGTTGGCACTTCCAGCACGAACACGTGGCTCAACAGCCGGTCGGTACGCAATCCTGTGCCCTGCCGGAGTATGGCGCGGAGCATCTCGTCTGTGTGGAGGTAGCCCTTCATCAGCACCTGGGCCACGCCCTGCCTGACCAGATCCACCGCGGCATCGGCCGCTGCGAGGTTGGTGTTGGTGGCGACGATCTGATCATCCTGCAGCTCCCAACCAATGGCCTCTGCCTGCTCCCGGATCTCTGACTCTATGCCTACCAGAAGCGGGATGACCAGCCCCCGCTCCACAGATCTCTGTACCGACTCGAGCACCAACCTGTGCGCCGCTGCAGCAACGGCTACACGTGTGGGCGGTCCCTCCTGGGCAATCTCAACCAGTTCCTGCAATCGCGTGATCATCATTCTTCCTCCAGGTGGGCTCTTTCGGACTAGGTGCGAATCCTGCGCAAGGCTTGTGGAAGGCGAGGGGGCAGGTCACCTGCCACAACCCCCATATCTCCCAGATCTGCGCGTGCAAGTTCGCCGGCAAGACCGTGCAGATAGGCGCCCGCCACCGCGGCTTCAAAGGCCCCCAGGCCCTGAGCGCGCAGCCCGGCTATCGCGCCCGCCAGCACATCGCCACTCCCCGCGGTTGCCAGGGCGGGGTTGGCAAATGGCAGCACCACAACCCGCCCCTCCGGGCCCGCCACAACAGTGAACGCCCCTTTTAGTACCAATACTACGTTCCAGCGGGCAGCCATGCGCTGCGCTGTTCCCCATCGGTCGGCCTGGACATCGGCTGTGCGGGTATCGCTTCCCATCAGGCGGGCCATCTCCCCAGGATGCGGAGTCAGGATTGTGCCGGGCGGCAGCATCTTCCACCAGCCATCGGCCTGCACCAATGCGTTCAATCCGTCGGCATCCACTACCAGAGGCGGCAACTCGAGGTCCTTCTCCTGCTCCAGTGCCCCACTGGAAACAAAGCCGATGTGTCCCTTGCGTTCGGCATGCTCCAGGCCCAGAAGGGTGTGGACAAAGGATACAGTTTCCTTCTCCTGTGTCAATCCCGGCCCCAACAAGAGGGCATCGTAGCCCTCAAAGCTGTCGCGCAGCACCGGCACAGCGCCTGCGGCAATGACCCCCATATCGTGGGGCAGCAGCAAATAGGTGGCCTCGGTGAGTCCGGCTGCCACCGCCGGTTGGATTGGCATGGGCAGGGCCATCGTGACCAGGCCGGTGCCCACGCGCTTGGCCCCTGCCCCTGCCAGGGTAGCCGCGCCCACATAGTTGACCGAACCTGCTACGATGAGTGCACGGCCAAAGGTCCCCTTGTGTGCGGACCTGGGCCGGTCCGGCAACCAGGACCTCACTTGCTCAGCAGTTGCCATCTCCACCGGCACGTCGTCGGCCATTTCCGGCGGGATGCCGATGTCCGCCACGACAAGTTGGCCCACGGCTTCGGCCCCAGGGAAGAGCAGCAGTCCCTCCTTGGGATAGGCAAAGGTCACCGTGACGTCGGCAGGCACCGCTGCCGGATCCAGTGCGCCGGTGTCGCAGTTCAAGCCGGTGGGGCAGTCCACGGCAACGACCAGTGGAGCCGGCGAAACGGCTTTCGAAGGCATGGTCTCGGCCAGTTCCGTGCTTGCGCCGGACTGGTGAGTGGCTTCTCGGACTACTGCCAGCAGTTCCTTGAGTGTGCCACCAATCGGGCGGTCGACCCCCACGCCCAGCAGGGCATCGACGACGACGTCTGTGTCTGCCAGCAGCTTGCGCAATGTGGCAAAGCCGTCATCCTCCTCCGACCAGAGCACGGGCAGCTCGTCCTCATTGACGCGCTCAAAGTTGGCGTCGTGGTCAGCACTCCGTTTCCAAAGATAGCAGGTAACCCTGGCGCCCATCTCAAAGAGATAGTGGGCAGCTACCAGCCCGTCGCCTCCGTTGTTGCCCGGGCCTACCAGAATGAGCACCCTCTTGCCCCGGGCACCGATGTGCCGCTGGATCGCCAGTGCAGTGGTGCGTCCGGCATTCTCCATCATCTCTGCAAAGCTCATGCCGCCCTCGTTGGCCTTGTTCTCGAGGTAGCGGCTCTTGTCAACGGTGATGATCTTGATCGGATACATGTACATCTCTCCTTTGCCTGGCTTAACTGGAGTTTCGGGGGGCGTACGGCTGCCCTAGCGGTGCGACGGCAACAGCCGAACGTCAATCCGCTCCCGGGGAGTGGGTCAGTTCCCCTTCCGTCTCGGGTGGTGATGCGGCCTGTATCTCGGCCCCTGCCCAGAGCCAGGCGATCAGCGTGAGTGCCAGCCCGACAATCGTCAGCAGAATCAGCAGGTAAAAGTGCTGGATGGCAGCCGATTCCGACCCGCCTATAGGATCGACAGGGTGACGGATAACGCCGGCTCGTTGTACCAGGATCCAGGGCACGATGCCCATGAGCACGCTGACAATCGCCGTGAAATCGCGGTTCGCCACCAGGCGGACGACGATGAGCAGCACTATCGCCGCCAGCAGCGTCAGTCCGGTGGCCTGGACCCTGGGCTCGTTCCAGGCGATGAGCTGGCCCCAGGTCAGGCCTGTTACCGCCATCGAAGAGAGCACGGTAGCCACCCAGATAATGAGGGCAGCGAGACCCGCTGCCTCCGTGCCGCGATACCACGCCGCGGCGCGCTGCTTCGCTCCCGACACGAGCGAAGCCAGGAGATGATTCACCACCAGCGATACGAGACCCAGCACGCCCGCTGCTGTGAAGGCCAGCAACCCGGACCAGACGAACGCTCCGTGGACAAAGACCAGCTTGATCAGGCCGCCAAGCCGCGACTCTGACGGGGCCAACACGACCCAGGCCAATAACAACACCAATAGGGCCACGGCAAGCAGTGGGAGAACCCTGTTCCTCATGACCTCTAGTCTTGTCAAAACGTAAACCCCCTCGTGGCAGGTTGCCTCTGGCGAATTTCTGACTTGATCGTAGGGACAGTGCCCTGTACTCGTCTCCTCCGTTGATCCTCGGCAGCAGTCTAACTCAACTTGGCTGATAACACAAACTGGCAGGCCAGAAACCCCGGGGATCTGCTAGCGAAAGGGCTGTCTCCTCTAACGGGCCAGGAGTTGGACAGACAGCCCAAAGTAGGGTACAATTCACGCCGATCTCTGGAGGAAGACTGCAATGGAAACGCCTGAAACAACACAACAAGATACAAGCTCACGCGGTCTGTCGCCAGGATGGATGGCTGCCGGTGTTATCATCCTGATCGTAGTCGCGCTGTTGGTGTATTCAGTCGCTGCTGGGCCCTCCGAGCCCCCGCTGGTTGGTAGCCCGGTGCCCGATTTCGAGTTTACAGCCCTGGATGGAAGCACGATGAATCTGGGTGCCAACCGGGGCAATGTGGTCGTCGTCAACTTTTTCGCCAGCTGGTGCGATCCATGCCGCGAGGAGGCTGCTGCCCTCGAGGAGACCTGGCGTGCCTATCAGGGCCAGGATGTGCAATTCTACGGCATTGCGTACAAGGACGCCGATTCCAAGGCCCAGGCCTTCCTGGACGAGTTCGATGTTTCCTATCCATCCACAGTGGATACCAGCAACCGTGCGGCGCGTGAGTATGGTGTGACCGGCGTCCCGGAGACCTTTGTCGTCGACCGGCAGGGGTTGTTGGTGCGTCACTTTCTCGGCCCGATCACCCAGGACCAACTGGCTCAGGAGATAGAGCGAGCACTGAACCAGTAGCCCGCTTCCGAAGAGCGGAATATGGATGCCAGCCTGCCGGGCTGTTCTTCTCTATCCCCCAACAGAGGCAAGTCGTACTCTCGCCAACTTTCTGATGATTGCGCTGGCTCGCACCGACCTGGAAGATCCGGCGCCAGGCACTGAAAGCGACCGCAATCTGCCGAGCAGCGCCTGTTCACGGTGGTGCACAAGCACCTGGCGAGAGAACCAGCCAGTGGCACTCTGGTCCCCAATGCGGTTAGCTTATACTCGTTTGCTCCAGCCGCGCCCGCCCAGGCGGTGCTGGAAGAAAGCGAGTAGCACGTTCCTCAGGCGGTTGATGTCCAGGCGGCGGATGACCCGTCCGTTGTGGGCCACCGATATGATGCCAGTCTCTTCCGAGACGATGACCACCAGGGCGTCACTCTCCTCCGTGAGCCCGATGGCCGCACGGTGGCGTGTGCCCATGCCACTGTATTGGGGATTGTGCGTAACTGGCAGCAGTGCGCTCGCAGCGACGATCTTGCGGTCGCGGATGATCACAGCCTTGTCGTGCAGCGCTGTGTTGGGGTGAAAGATCGTGCGCAGAAGCTCTGACTTGACGTCAGCCTCGATCGGCACGCCGCTTTCGACATACTCTTGAAGGCCAGTCTCTCTCTCAAAGACTATGAGCGCGCCATGCCGCTCGTTGGCGAGCCGGTGGGCGGCGCGTGTCACCTCATCGATCATCTGCTCGACCACCTCGTCCTGCTGGTAACGTGCCAGGAGGCTGCCGGTCCGGCCCAGGCGCTCCAGCGCACGCCGTAGCTCTGGCTGAAAGACCACCGGGATGGCGATCAACAGGGCAGGGAGAGCGGTGCTGATGAGCCAGCTGAATCCTTTGAAGGGCAGAAGCTGGCTTGTCAGGAACGCGGCCAGAATGAGGATTACCATGCCGCGCAAGAGCTGGACGGCCTGTGTTCCCTGCGCCAGGAAAAAGATGGCGTAGAAGACAATGGCCACCAGCATGATGTCGATGACGTCCGGAAGCTGGATATGTGAGAGAACCCAAAGAATGTCCGTCACGAAAACACTCCAAACCTTATGGCCCTACCCGCGCTCCCCGACGGGCTCCAGGGATCGCGATGGCCTTGAAATCCGGGGCAGCCGCGGTGCCAGGGAATCGCTCATCCGCGGGCCAGCGGATCATGTCTATAACTGAGCCAGTAACTGGCGATAGGCGTCTGCGTTCTCCGGGTCGAGCGAGATAATGAACCGGACTGTAGCCATGGCCTGCTTGCGCAATCCAGCATCCAACTGTAGCTCACCCAGCGCATCCAATTCCAGGATCGCTTCCTGATGCATCCCGGCGTCGATATAGGCACGTGCCACGCGTGCCCGCAGTGGCATCTGCCTCGGTTGCATGTTTACCGCTTCCTCCAGTAGAACGAGCGACTGCAGATCCTCACCTTGCGCGTGATAGTAGTCGATCAGCCGGACCGTCTCGCTGTCTGCTTCCTTCACATTGCCCAGCTTGTAGTACAGGTCGATCAGGCTCAGGCGCGCGCGCTCGTCGCCGGGTGCCAGACTGATAATCTGTCTGGCAAGCTGCGCGGCGTTCTTCCAATCGGCCCGGCGGATATGGACATCGCCCATGTAGCGCAGCAGGCGCACGCGCCATTCCGTCTCGTCCGATGACCTGGGCACCAGTCGAAGGGCCTCAGAACACTTTTCCAGTGCCTTGTTGGGCTGGGCCAGGGTTTGGTAGGCATCCGCCAGCGACAGGTACTGCTCCAGTGCCTGATCGATCTCGCCCGTGCTGACCAGCAGACCGATCAGCTTGGAGCGCACCGTGACATCCATAGGCTGCAGCCGCAACATACGCTTGTAGATGCCGATCGCCTGGCGCGGCTCCTCGCGGACGAGGTAGAGATCGGCCACGATCTGGTACTTGGCGACTGCATCATCCATGCGGTTGCCCTGTGCAAAGATCTCAGCCAGGCGGAGATGGAGGGGTATATAAGTCGGCGCGGCCTCGATGGCTTCGTAGCACACTTCGGTCGCTGCGGTAAAGGCGCCTCGCTTCACATATTCCTGGCTCAGGGACATGGCCCTCAGAATCGTGTCAGTGCTGGATGAGACCAGGAACTCGGCGAGGCTTATGGTCACGCCCTCATCGGACATATTGTCCAGGCGCTCGCGGGCCTCGCGGGCCTTGTCCTCCCAGCCCTTGGAAGAGAGAAAGTCGATGAGGGAGTTGGTGAATGACAGGGCCCTCTTTGGATCCCCCTTGGCGATGTAGCTATCAGCCAGGGCATCGTACAGGTGGATCAGGTCATCGGCCTGATCCCGCTCGACCGTACGCAGATCGACGATCTTGAGCACTTCTACAAAGTGCTCAAGAGCGCTGTCGATGCGGCCCAGAACCTTGTAGCATTCGCCCATGGCAAAGTGGCTGCCCAGCGCATAGTCGGTATGGTGCACCGCCTTTCTGAATGCCGCAATGGCCTTCTCAAAGCGGAACCGCTGTTGGAGGAGCAGGCCCAGGTTGAAATAGGCCGCCGGCCGGTCCACGCCAGCGTCAATCACCTGGCTGTAGCTGGCGATGGCCTCGTCCACAAGCCCCCGGGTCTGGAGATCGATGGCTTTGGCCAACAGAGCGTCGATCTGGGTCCGGCTGAGTGCGGGTCGGGCAGGTGCTGGCGCCGCGACAGTCGCCTGCTCCGGTCCTATGGGCTGGACCGAAGCCTCCACAGGTGTATCCTCGAAGGGAATGCCAGCCAACTCCTCAAGTGCTCTCTCGCGGGCAATGTCGGCCGGGCTTTCTGCCTCATCGCGGGATGGTGGCGCTGCCCGGAACTGGTCTATAGACTCGCCGCGCTCGAGCGCTTTGAGCAGGGCACGGGCTGTTGGGTGCCGGGGATCGATCTCCAGCGCTTTGCGGCACTGCACCCGCGCGTTGTCTGCCTGGTCCTGGCGCTCGTACTCCCGGGCCAGGTTCAGATACTCCTGGACGGCACGCTGAGGCTGGTCGACCCGGACGTAGATCTGGGCCAACGCGCGACGCGCAGGTAGGTGATCGGGGCAGAGCTTGGTTGCTTGCCGGTAGGCCTCAATGGCCTGCGTCCAGTCGCGCCATCCCTGGTGGACAACGGCCATCGACACCAGTGCGTTCGCGGCTGCGTGCCGTTGGCCCATCACCCCGTGGATCTCGGCAATGCGTGCCAGGGGAGCGGGATCTTTGGGCGCTAATCGGCTGGCCTGGGTGTAGGCTTCCAAGGCCTGGTCGTAGCGCTTGAGCTCAAAGAAGGCCAGGCCCATGTGGTTATGCACCGCAGGATCGTCGGGCATCTCTGCCAGTGCCACGTGGTACGCCTCCAGAGCTCCTTCCCAGTCGCCTTCCCAGGCAAGCTCGAGCCCATCCCGTATTGCCTTGTTGTAGATCTTTTTATCTCCTGCCAAGGTGCCCCCCAGCCGGTGGATTCGTGTGAACCGGACGCTTGGCTAGATTATAGCACAGAATATCGACGGATGCCAAGCCTTGACATGGCCTGTTGGGATGAGGGCTACACCATCCTGGATGCTGGCCTCCTGCGGGGGCTTGAGCATCCAGGGCGGTCAGAGGGTGGCTCGCTATTCTTACTGACTATGGGCCAGAGGCAGCCCTTTTGTTTCCAGGGGGGAGGGATGTTGTGCTAGGCCAGGTAGCGCTCGTACTGGTCGCCAAAGACAGATGGGGCGAGGTCGTGAACCTGGCGCAGCATCTCCAGTGCCAGCTCGCGGATCTCCCACTGGGCGGCTTTGTCGCAGCGCACCGAAAAGAGGTGGCGCAAGGAGCGAAAGTTCATGGTCACGATGATGCGCGTAGCGGTCGCGTTGGGCAGTACAAAGCGGGCATCCTCCTTGCGCACGCGCAGCTCGCGCAGGCGGTGATAGGTATCTGCCACCTGGTCCATGAACTCGTCCCAGATTGCCCGAGCCTCGGAGTCC
>Ga0207796_1000198_pt1 | contig 26418 bp, 22 predicted proteins | sample Pon1CUnioCityCA_6_FD_187274 | JGI IMG/M metagenome (GOLD analysis project Ga0207796, IMG submission 187274) | Marine sediment microbial community from Union City, CA, USA - Pond 1C Sediment 1 (SPAdes) | ecosystem: Environmental > Aquatic > Marine > Intertidal zone > Salt pond sediment ... | reverse complement strand
GCGAGGTTAAATCATAGTCAAGAATCCGATTCGCCTGCGCGTAGACCTCCCTTACACACGCGAAGTTTTCAAATAGTTCTTTCCCCATACCCGGATACTGAGAACCCTGCCCGGGAAACACCAGGGTTATCTTCTCGTATTTGGCCATTTCAAACCTTCACCCTTTCCAAGCGGCTTTGTCTTGAATTTAAGCCGTGGCTTCCTCAAGGAATTCGCCTGTCGACAAAACAAGTCTAGTAGGACATGGACAGTGCGATCAGGGCGATGGCCAAAACCAATACGAACATGCTCAAGTCTTTTTTCATTGGATTCTCCTCCTTGGATCAGCGGACGAAAAACAACCTTCAATCACCGAACCTTCTGCAGAGAACTCTTTCAGCAATATCCGTACCAGTTTTGAGAAAACAAGAAGATGACCGTAAAATCGGAAGGATAGCTTGGCATGCCCTTCACCCGCCGAGGCATAATCGCCGCCGGATGAGAAACAGTGTGGCGATTTCAACACACATCAATCCGTGTTATCTGATCTGCTTGAAGTAATTGATAAGCCTGTTGGTTGAAGAGTCGTGAGAGGAAACCGGGGCATTGGTTTTCAGCTCCGGTTGGATGACCTTTGCGAGTTGCTTGCCCAGCTTCACGCTCATCGGGCCGGATCGGTAGAAAGCAGCGTGGGAGGCTGAGAGTAGAGATATTCCGAACCTCAAAGCCATGAATAAAATAACTGGAACTCTTGAGCAGGTTCAAAATAGTGAAGCCGCATCCGAACCAATCTTCTTGACTTAAGGGCTGGTGAGATCTGTCATCATTCTTTCGATGGTGTGGGAAAGCCTTTCGATATGATGCTTACATACGTCAAATATCGCTTCAGCATTCACATCAAAGTAGTGGTGAGAGATTATGTCTCTCATTCCTTTGGCTTTTTTCCAGTCGACCTGCTTATACTTCTCTAATAACGAGCTTTTGGTAGCTTTATCAAGATGCTTCAAGCTCTCTCCGATGGCGATCAGTTGCATTCAGATAGCATCCAATTTTTCCATCCCGGCCTCACTGTTAACAAAGTCTTCGGGCGATTGGATCGGTTCAAAACGCTTCATGATCGTTTGCGCGGATCGAAGGATTTGGGATAAAATTTCCAGAGCCAGCTCCCTATCGTACTCAGGCATACAGTGCCTCATCTTCAATCTTGCGTTTGAGATAATCGTTCATTTTTTCCCGATAGCTGACGATGTCCACAGGTACCCCGAAACGCTCTTCCAGATCCTGCTTTATGCCTATTAAGTTGAATAGATCCTGTTTTTCAAGCACCACGACAACATCAATATCGCTTTCCGTATTCATTTCGCCACGCGCAGATGATCCAAAAACACCGATCTTTTCTATACGATATCTTTCCCGGTTACTTTCTTTGAAATGTCTTAGAGCTTTGATGATATCATCTCTTCTCATTCCATTTCCTCAAATACAGTCGGCATAAACACACCGCCATGCATATCATAACAACAACAGCCGGGCTGCGCCGCCTATTCGCATAATGTTCCCCGACGCATCAACGCTGCCGACCATCCTACCCTCACGATTGAACACCTCGCCATTCGCATTTACCGAGCCAAGGACGGTACCGGACTGATTCAAAACTTCTCCGGTGGGATTGATTTGACCGATAGCGATTTTGCTGACATTGAAGACGGTTCCGCCGGCATCGACCGATCCCACAGATCGCCCGTACCGGTTGAATATGTCGCCATTGGCTTCAACGGAGCCCACAACCCTTCCGAAGCGATTCAGCACATTCCCTTCAGGCTCTCCTTTCTCCGGAGCTTCTTGCATCTGCGCAAACACCTGTCCCCTAAACTGCTCCAGTGCGGCCGTCACAGGCAAAAAAACAAGTGCCAATACCCACCCGGCACACACCCGAACAGCCATGTTTTTCTTGCCCTGCCGCATTTTCATTTTGTTCCCTCATTGTAAACCTTACGCTCATTCGTGCCGTAGAATTTCACGGGATGACCCATGTCATCGACCACATAGATGTTCACAAGCCCATTTCCTTCCTGTTCGGTGCTGTCCGACGCCGTCGCCTGAGCAAGCTTCCAGGCCAGTCTCCATGCCGTAACATCCGAATCCAGCGGGGATTCGTCTTCTCCCGGCACGTAATCCGTTATCAGTTCGGAATTCACCATTTTCTGAAAATGCACGCGGAAACCCTTCGGCTTCCTCACCCATCCTTTATCGATCACCTTGAGCGATTCGCTTACTTTCATCTCAGCTTACCTCGTCACACACTCTCATGTCGATCGGGTTGAATGGAAATCGCTCCGGCCGGCTCCAGTTCCGGAAAGCCCCGCACCGACGTCTCATGGTAAAGATGCACGTCTCTCTGAGGATAGGCAATGATGATGCCTTCCTGGTCGAACCGCAGCTTTACCTTCTCCACCAGATCGCATTTGGTTACCCAGTATTTCAGGTTCTCCACCCAGCATCGTCCCCCCAACTGCACACAGCTATCCGCCAGATTCAATACATATACAACCGGCCTGGGCTTCGTTTTCACCCGCGGGTCCTCTACCATGATCGCTTCCATAACCTGTTTGGCCTTCAAAACGTCTTGGTCATATCGAATCCCGACATCGAGCTTAACGCGCCGCGTGGGGGTGAAATGATAGTTAATGACATAATCATTCAGAATCTTGCTGTTGGGAACAAATACGGTCAAGCCTTCAAAGGTTCTCAGCCGGGTGTTGAGAAAGGTCGTGGCTTCCACTTTTCCAAAAAGATTGCCGGTCTTGATGGTGTTGCCCACTTTAAAGGGCAGGCTCGGTATGTAGGGCCGGAAAAGAACGATGAGACCGACCGCCGCCAGGGCTACAAATATCACGATGCGGCGGATGAGAAGATTCTCTAAGCCCAGTTCATGCAGCACCATAACGGCCACAAAAACCAGCAGCATGATATTCACAACATTGCTCACCGTGGCGATGAGAGGCTGTTTCAGTCTTAACCTTTGAAGGGCAAATCTCAGTAACCTGACGAACTGCTTGACAACGATCAGCCCCCCCACCAGGATGGCCAACGCCAGCAATACCTCTTGTCCGTAAAGGGTCATGACATTTCCAATGCCTTCAAGTCGCCCAAACTGCTGGTTCATGTCTTACCTCCAAAATTTCGATGAATGCCTTCCTTACCGAGATAAAGGAAATCAAGGTCTTGCATCAAGTCATCCTACCGTGCCATGCATAACGGCGTAAAATTCTGAGAAATCCGAAGGAGATTGTTGCCTTTTACCAGTCGGGCCGGCGCCGGTTCATCCGTTGCTCCTCGGGCGGCATTTCCAGGTTGGCCGGGGTCAATAGGTGTCCCCAATCCGTCCTTTCCTCCATCTCCTTCTTCATCTCCGCCGGCACGAAATCCTTCCCCAGTCTGATCTGCCACCCACCGCCCAAGGCTTTGTACACAGCCACCAGGTTTTCCGCCACCGAGCCTTCGGTCCCGGTCAGGAGATCCTGTGCCTGCACCTGGGTTCGCTGTGAATCGATCACCCGCTGAAAATCCACCAATCCTTCTCGATACTGGATCTGGGACAGTTCTACCGAACGGGTCGCGGCTTTCGTACTCTCCCTCAAAAAGCGGACTTCTTCCTGGCTCCTCAGAAAACCCGCAATCGCATCCTCCACCTCTTGATAGGCTCGCAACACGGTGTTCTTGTAATTAACCACCCGTTGCTGGAAGCGGGCATCCTCCACCCGGACCCTGTTCTTGATGCGCCCGTAGTTTAAAATGTCCCATGAAAACCCCGCCCCCCCGAAAAACTCAATGCTGTCCCCATTCCACAGATCACTCAGCGAACTGCCATGCGGAAAGCCGGCTGCGGTGAGCGAGGCATCGCTTGCACGCAATCCGATGGAGCCGAAAAGAGAAAAATGAGGGTACAGATCCGCTTTGGCAATCCCGATTCGGGGGCTCTGGGCAGCCACCTGCGCTTCTGCCAGGCGAATATCCGGCCGCCGCCGCAGCAGCTCCGCCGGAACCCCCACCGCCACTTCAGAGGACGCTGTCGGGATGGGGCCTGCCGCCTCCAGCATACCCGCCACATCACCGGGCAGCAGCCCCAGAAGTTGCGCAAGCGCGTTCCGCGCCTGACGCAGTTGGCCCTCAAACCGAGGAATCGACGCCTGCGTATCGGACAGCAGCGCCCTCGCCTGGGTGACGTCCAGTTCGGTCACGTCCCCTCCTTTGAACCGCACCTCCGCTATCTGAAGCGACCGCTCTTGAATCCTGACGTTTTCCCTTGCGATGCCCAAGCGCGCTTCCAGCGTTCGGATGAAAATGTACACGCGGGCCACCTCCGCCGTCAGCGTAACAAGGATGTCCTCATAGCCGGCAATGGAGGCATCCAGGTTGCCCAGTTCGGATTGAACGGCCCTCCGGAATTTCCCCCAGAAATCCAGCTCCCACGCCGCATCAAATCCCAGGGCCGCTTCACCGTAACCAAGGTCAATGGCACTGCTTGTGTTGGCCGTATTCTCACTCAGGCTCGAATAGGTGTAATCACCTCTCGCCGCTTGCACCTGGGGGTACTGTTCGCCCACCGCAATCCCCAGCCGCGCCCGGGCTTCCAGGATTCGAATCCCGGCAATGCGGAGGTCCAGATTCTGCCGGTAAGCGGTGTCCACGAGTTTGTCGAGCACAGGGTCGTTAAAAATTTTCCACCATGTGGCAAACTCCGCCGGCTCGCTCTTGATCTTGGGATCCGATTTTTCGATCCATGCCTGCGGCTCAGGCGCATCAGGCTTCATATAGTCCGGTCCCACCGCACAGCCCGCCGTCCCCACCAGCGCCACTGCCAAAGGCAGCATCCTTTGCCGTAAACCCCGCTTCCGGTTTCGTATCCTCTGAGTCATCTCTTCACCTCTTTCATCATGCTCCCGAGGGCTGCCCCTCGTATTTTATCCTGAAAAATATGGTATAAAGGACGGGGACCACAATCAATGTCAGCACCGTCGCAAAACCCAGACCGAACATGATTGTCACTGCCATGGCGATAAAAAATGCGTCCTGTAGCAGCGGCATCATCCCCAGGATCGTGGTCAGGGCGGCCATGGCAACAGGGATCAGACGGCTCACCCCGGAATCGATGACCGCCTGAAACGCCGCCTTGCCGCCTTTCAACTGCGTGTCGATCTCGTCGATCAACACAATGGCGTTCTTGATGAGCATGCCCGAAAGGCTCATCAACCCCAAAAGGGACATGAACCCGAAGGGCTGTTTGAACAGCAACAGGCCCACGGTCACGCCAATGATGGACAAGGGCACCGTGAACCAGATCACCAGGGTCTTCTTGATGGAGTTGAAGAGAAACAGTACAATGAGCACCATGAGGCCAAAGAAGATGGGGATCGTGCCGGCAAGGCGCGAGTTGGCTTTTGCGGAGTCTTCCGCTTCTCCCCCCCAGGCCATGTAGTACCCCGGAAGCCCCTTGAGCGGCCACATATCGGAATATTGAACCTTGAGCGTGCCCGCATCGAAGTCCTTCCCGAATGGATCTTCTCCCAGGCCAAAGCGCTTTCCTAGCACCCTGCCCACGTCTACATCGAGCACCTTCTCGATTTCCGGCTTCACTCGCGCCATGAGCTCGCTGGCCAGCCCTTCACGGGGGTCCGCATGGACCCTCAACATCCTGAATCGATCCCTGCGCCACACATGGGCGTTCTCAAATTCCGTTTCGATTCCGCTGATGACCTGTCCCACAGGGATCATGGTCTGGGCGGCCGGGCTCCAGATCTGGATGGAACCTATGCTGTCAAGGTCGGCCCGCTCCGCTTCCGGCGACCGGGCTACAATAGGGATCAACTCGTCCCGTTCTTTGAAAACGCCCACCCGGGTGCCCTCAAACACCGATTCAAAGGTTTTGGCGAGGTCCGGCCTCTCAATGCCCGCCCTAAGGGCAGGGACTTCCGCCATCTGGGGCCGCACCACCTTGACCATCTCCCGCCATTCGTTTCTCACGGCCTTGGCCTTAGGGTCATTCAGCAGCACCGCCTCCACCCTGGAGGCCAGCTCTCTCAAAACTTTCGAATCCGGCCCGTAAAGACGGAGCTGAATCTTGCCTCCCGTGGAGGGGCCGAGCACAAACAACCTCACGCTGACCATGGCCTGGGGAAACATCCGATCGAGGTCCCCCTGGATTTCCCGAGTCATCTTGGGGATGCGCTTGTAATCGTCCACGTCCACCAGGATCTGGCCGAAGCCGGCGTAATTCTTCTCCGGGGTGTAGGTCAGAAGAAAACGCACCTGGCCTCCTCCGAGCATGGTCGTGAGGTTGGTCACGCCTTCCTGTTTCGTCAAATATTTTTCAGCTTCCTCCACCTGACGCAAGGTCTCGCGGATGTCCGTTCCCTCGGGAAACCAGAAATCGATGTAGAACTGGGGTCGTGTCGAGTCCGGAAAAAAGCTGTTTTTCACGGAACCAAAGCCGACCAGGGCCGCGACAAACAAACCGACCACGACGATCACGGTGATCCATCGGGCGCGAATGCAGGCGGAAAGGAAGGTACGGTACAGACCGTAAAATTTCCCGCCATAGGCATCGTTCTGCCCGCTGGAGCCTTCCGTCCTTTCCGGTTTGACTTTGAGAAAAGCCTTGCACAGGAGCGGCGTGCTGGTCACGGCGGTGAACCAGCTCATCAAGAGCGAGATGAGGATCACATAGAAAAGGGAGCGGCAATACTCTCCCGTGCTGTCCTGGGAGGTGCCGATGGCCGCAAAGGCGGCCACGGCCACGAAGGTCGCCCCCAGCAGGGGCACGCTCACCTGGCCCACAATGTCCCGGGCCGCGCTCAGGGCATCAGTCCCCTGCTTCATCTTCATTTTCATCCCGTCCGTGACCACGATGGCATTGTCCACCAGCATGCCGAGGGCAATCACCAAGGCCCCGAGAGAGATCCTCTCCAGGGTGATCTCTCCCATGGCCATGACAATGAAAGTTCCCATGATCGTCACCAGGAGAATGCCGCCGATGATCAAACCGCTCCGAAGCCCCATGAAAATGAGAAGCACCACCACCACAATGACGACGGCTTCCACCAGGTTGATGAGAAACCCGTTGATCGATTCGACGACGGCGCGGCTCTGCAGAGAGATGACGTGAAGATCCATCCCTACAGGCCGCATGGCTTCAAGCTCTTTTAGCCTCTTCTCCAGGGCCTCTCCCATGGCGACCACATTGCCGCCCTGAACCGTCGAGATGGCCAGCCCCACGGCCGGCTTCCCGTCAGAGCGCAAAAGCGTGTCGGGGGGTTCCTTATAGCCCCGCGTGATGTCGGCCACGTCCCGGAGGTAGACCGTGCTCATGGAATCCAGCCCTCGGCCTTTGATGAGCAGGCCCCCGATTTCCTGTTCCGATTTGAATTCCCCTGTGGGGCTGATGGGGATGTATTCCTTTCCAAGAGGGAGGTATCCGCCGCTCGCCGGAATGTTCTTGGCCTGAAGGGCGGCGTAAAGGTCCATGGGCGCAACCCCGAACTGGGCCATCTTCTCCCGCCGCATCTCAATGTAGATGGTCTCGGGCTGCACCCCATAAAACACGATCCGCTTGACATCCTGGGCCTTGAGCAACTCACGTTGCAAGAACTTGGCGTATTCATAGATTTCCTTGTGGGTGTACCCCTCGCCGGTGATGGCCAGAAAAACCCCGTACACATCCCCGAAATCATCGTTCACAATGGACGGACCCGCGCCGGGGGGAAGCTGCCGCTGGTAGTCGTTCACCTTCCTCCGCAACTCGTCCCAGACCTGGGGCAGGGAGGTTTTGTCATACTTGTCCTTCATGGTCACCTGCACAATCGAAAGATCCCGTGAAGATCGGGACTCCAGCCTGTCGAGCTGCCCCATCTCCTGGCAGGCTTTCTCGATCACGTTGGTGACTTCCTGTTCCACTTCAGCGGCCGAGGCCCCGGGATACGGGGTGATGACGACGGCGTCCTTGATGGTGAATTCAGGATCCTCCAGACGACTCAGGTTGTTGAACGAAATCCATCCCACGACCAGAAGGAAAATCGTCATCACCCAGGTGATCACGCTTTTTCGTAGGCTCCACTCAGCTATGTTCATCGTCATGCTCCCAGGCTAAAAGCTGCCGTCAAAAGGCTTCACTTTCATCCCCTCCCTCAGTTGACTGACCCCGCTCGCCGCAATCATCTCCCCGGACTGCAGCCCCTCCGTGATCTGGATTCCCGCTTCACCGGTCAGATCTCCCGTCGTGACCTTGCGCCGCCCTACGGTCATCTTTTCCTTGTCTACTACCCAAACGTTGGAGTTACCCTGATCATCGGCAAAGACCGCAATGGCCGGGATGATAAAAAAGTCCGCCTCCCCCGTGCTCGCCGGCGGCTCCCCCACCACCGTAGCCGTCATGCCGGGCAGGATGGTGACGTCTTCCGTGGGCCTTTCCATCTCGAAGACGACCTGATAGGTCTGCGTTTTCGGATCGGCACGGGTGGCAAATTCTTTGACTCTCAGGGGATACTTCTTACCGGGGGCCGCGACAAACACCGCATTCGCCCTGGCCTCCGCACCGGGCTTTTTTTGGGACTCCCTGAGGGAGGCCACCACGATCTCCGGAAGGTCCACCAGGATCTCAAGGGAGGAAATGTCATCCAGGCTCACGATGGCCTGCTTGGCCCGCACTTCCTGGAAATTGTCCGCATACCGCTTGGAAACCACACCGCCAAAGGGTGCACGCAGGGTCGTGTAGCCCAGTTTGTCCCGGGCGGCGTCCACGGCCGCCTGTGCGGAGTCCAGCTCCGCCTTGGCCTGGTCCACCGCTTCCCGCCGCTTCACCACCATGCTCTCGCTCGCCGCACCCGGATCCTGCTTCTGGATCCGCACAATGCGGTCGTACTCGCTCTGCGCCGCTGCCAGGGCCGCTTTGACCCTTGCCAACTGCCCTTGGGCGTTGCGGAGGTTCGTCTGAAAATCCTTCTGGTCCAGCTGGGCGATGAGCTGCCCCTCCTCGACTTCCTGTCCCTCATCCACGGGCAGTTGCTTGAGGGTCCCCTCCACCTGAAACGCCAGATCCGCCCGCTTCGCCGCCCGCACCATGCCCGGAAAGTTGCGCTGGAGTGCATCCGTGCTCGATGTGACCGTCATCATCTTCACCGGCCTCACCACTTCCTCTTTGGTCACCGGTTCTTCTTTCCTGCCACAAGCGGCCAGCAAAAAAACCACCCCAGTCACCGTGACGATTGACCGGATGAAACAAGGGAACATTCTTCTCCATTTGTTTGCTTTCACGTTTCTCACCCCGCGTCTGCTGTTGTCTGGTGATTGAGCAGCTAACCTGGAAAGAGATACCCCTACCACAATCCAAGCCGTAAACCGCCGGTTCTCAGACTCAATTGATTGTCAACATGCTTTAAAGCGTTTTTTATACTATTCTGTTTTGTTCGTGTCCAACTTAATGTGTTTTATTTGGGCTAATTATCTTTGATTCGGTGATCGATTCGACTGGGCATGTGCGATATGAAGACCGACCAGCCGGGCTACCAACACGGTCAAATAGATCTGGCCTGCGATCGCCTCGACATAGGCCAGTGATTGTGCCTGCGGCGTCAGGGGGGTAATATCCCCATAGCCCAGGGTGCTGAGCGTGATGAAGCTGTAATAAACAAACCGTGAAAGATCCGGGTTTTCGATTTGAAATGATCCGGGCTGAAGCGTGTGGATTACGGAGTATAGGTATGCCCAAATGAGTCCAATAAACAGGTAGGCACAAATGGCGGCATTGATCTTTTCAGCCGTCACCGCCTCGCCTTTCAGGGCATGGGATATAATGATGCCGGCAACCAGAATAAGGAATAGCGCTGCGACGCTGTGATAACCCACCATGAGGCCTGTCGAGTGCCCTAAGAAATGGGTGGCCCACTGCAAGCCAAAAGTGGGTACCGCAAGGATTGCGGTGAGCATGAAGAACCCCCTACGCTCGCTTACGGCGTAAAGGCTTGAAAACAGAATTGCAGAAAAGAAAATCTTCAAAAGGGTAGACGCACCGATTAGCCCCAGGCCGGCGATATGAGGTTCAAGCAGTGCAAAAAGCAGCAACGAAATGAACAACAAAAGAAATTTATGCTGTGTCAGCCAGGGTACTCGTTTTTCAGTCATATCAGCCGGAACGACCTTTACTTGCTTAATGCGCGCATGTTTCGAACCCTGTCATGAAAGTGTAATCTTGGATCCCACGCTGTTGAGTACAAATGCATCCGGAAATTCCTCGGAGAACCGCTGAATCGCCTTCCAGCCGGTGCAGTGCATCGGTACAACCACTGCCGGTTTCATCTGCTTCAATTCCTTGATCGTGTCTTCAATGATCTGCTCAAAAAAAGGGCCGGAAAGGTGAAAGCCGCCAAGCACGGCGTGAATCGTTTCTGTCCCTGCAATCTCCCTCGCGCAAAGTGCCGTATTGATGATACCTGCATGACTGCAGCCGGAGATGACCACCAGGCCCTTTTTCTTCAGATGGATGACCAGCGCCTGATCGTCTGAGATGGGATCGTTTTCCAGTTTGCCGTCTTTTTCAACAAGGGCGTTGGGAAGACCCTTTTCGAATGTGGTCACTCGCTTAACCTCACCCGTCACCAGGATCATATTCTCGGCAATCAACGTCGGCGCTCGGTTTTCCATCAGCTCCACATCTCTCTCTTTCAGCTTTGTTCGTGTCAGCGGCTGAGGAAATAGGAGTTTTCTCCCGTCATCCAGGCCGAAATATCGCGGGGACAAAAACGCATCGGGATGCGTCACCAGTGGAATGGGCTTTTCGATTCTGTCGAGCACTTCGTAAAGGGATCCGGTGTGGTCCATATGTCCATGGCTCAACACGAGGGCTTCTATCTCTCCCAGATCCACTTCCAGCTGGGTCAAGTTGTGCGGAACCCCCGTTTGACTATAGCCGGTGTCGAACAGGATTTTGTGGCTGTCCTCTCCTTCAAATACGGTGACAAGAAGCGACAACCCATGCTCTGCGAGGAGAGCGTCTGAGGGAATATCGCCTCCCTTTGCCAGGGGAGGTCTTGTGACCACATCCGTGTTCGTGAGCAAAACGTCCACATAGTTGTCGATGACGGTGAGGACTTCCACGCGATCCACAGCTCTTAGACCGTTGGCCGTTTTATTCATCTCTCTTGCCCCTTTATCTTTCCCTTTGAAACTGTTCAAGTTTCTCCCACAGCGCCTTTACCTGCTTCCGGGTCTCCTCCATCGAATGCTCATTGTGAATGACATAGTCCGCGTACCCGACTTTTTCTTCAATGGGCAACTGCGCTTTGAGGATGTTGGCCGCTTCCGCTTCGCTGATTCCGTCCCGCTCGGAAAGCCTTTTGATCTGCAGCGGCTCGGGAATGTAGACCAACAAGAGCTTGTGGAATCGGTACTGCAGATTTAACTCAATCATCAGGGGGATCACCACCTGAATGATCACCTCGGGGGTATGCTCGGCGATTTCATTGACCTGCTTTACAAACTCCTCGTTGATGCGCGGGTGGGTGAAGCTTTCCAGTTTCTTCCGCTTTTCAAAATCCCGAAAGACAATATTCGAAAGCTTTTTTCGATCCAGACTGTCGTCTTCCGCGAGAACCTGCTTTCCAAAAAAATCCACGATCTCCTTCCACGCGGGTTTTCCCGGCTCGACCACCTGCCTGGCGATCACATCAAAATCAATGAGAGGCGCGCCCAGATCCTTCAACATATTCGCTACGGTGCTCTTTCCGCTCGCAATGCCGCCGGTCACTCCCAACAGCAACCGATTGTCATCCCCGCGGATCGCCTCCAATTCCTTCAATCCGCCGTAGGACCCGGGAAATGCCGTCGTGAGATCCCGCTCGGCGCCCGCAAAACTGATTGGGTAGCGAATCCCCCTGCGGTAGAGGGTTTCCATACCGCTTAAGGCCTTTTGCACCATACCGGCGGGCAAAGCCATGACCAGATCCTCATCCTGCGCATGCCCATAGCGGCGCTCGCCGTAACAGGGAATGGTCAGCGAAGGCTTGCCGGTCAGATAGCACCGGGCAATGGCATCCGAACAAGAAGACTCTCCGACACAAAAAAACTGCATCACCTCATAGTCTTCGAACTGCAGGGAGTTGATCAAAAGCATCATCTGGGCGGGATTTGCGTATATGAGAACAATATCCGGTTCAAACGGATTATAGACCAACGGGGCCATCACAACCGCTTCATACTTGCCAAGGGGAATCCGCGGGATGGATGCCTCATATTTTTTTCCGTCTTCCTTGGTCTTCACCCAGACAATGCTCCGAAAGGTCCCGTCCTTGTAAGTCTCCGGGGTGTCTGTGAGGCCGATGATGGACGGGCATCCGGGATTCATGAAATCATCCAGCTCCGCACCGATGGTCCAGTCAAAGTTCCGCACCAGGCTAATCAGTTGACAGAGCGTGACCTTATGACCCGTCCTTCGCATAAAGGGAATTTTCCCCAGCTCCGCTTTATTTTCCAGCATCTTGAACGCCACCGGAAATGATTTGAGCCGCATCAAGCGTTCCATTCTCGTTATAATCTTTTCCCAGTCTCTCTTCTGTTCCATTCTCCTCGTTTCCTTTCACCGCGACAATTCAAGGGGATTCTCAGTTTACAAAGCTCCTGCTGCCCTCTCATCAAGCCTGAAACGAACGGGCGAGTAAGTGCCTTCCTTTAGCCCCTGGATCAGGTCCATTCCATTCTTGATTGTGTCTGAAAACTGCGTTGCGTATACGCCTACTTCCGACACTTCATGGGCATCACTGCCGCCGGTTGCCGGCAGTCCGAGCCCTGCCGCAACTTCTTTGGCAAAGCTGTTTTCTTTTTCTGTGACTTTCCCGTTCAGGACCTCCACCGCATCCACATACTTGAACAGGGGTCTTTTCATAGCCTTCTCCGGGGTCAAACCCAGCTGACCCACACCAAAGGTCAGGAATCCCCGGAAAGGGTGGGCAGCAATCATAAAACCCTCCGACTCAAGAACCAGGGCCCTCAGCTCCTCGAGCTTGATGATTCCCTCAATATTTCGTCTCAAACCGAAGACGAGCATATCCCCCTGGTCCGTGGTAATCTCGTTCCCATCCAGCACCAAAAACCCGTGCTTTTGTCTCAGGTCTTCCACTCGGTTCGGATCCCAGACATGATTGTGGTCCGTCAGGCATATCGCATCCAATCCGATGGTTTTCGCTTCCTCAATCAACGCGTCCACCGGGGCCGAACTGCACGGAGACGCGGGCGAGGTATGCACATGCAAATCAATAATCATTCCCTCTGATGCTTTTTTTTCGGCCCTGGCGTCCGTGTTCGGCCTTGGGGTCAATGGGCGATCCGCTTCATGGGGGGCACCGACAAAGGCCGCTTTTGGACGCGATTCCGAATGCCCCTTCAGGAAATCATCAAAGGTCAAATCGGTGTTGACCGCCTTTGCGTCCTCCCATTGAATGATGCGCAGCGCCTCTTTTGCCGAATGACAGCACTCGAGCAGCAGATTCGCATAATGCCGACACGCCTTGCGACCCACCCCTTTGTGAACCTTTTGAGAAAATCCGGCTTCGTTGATTCGCAAGCCAACGGCTTCCTGTAAAAAAGGGAGCGCCCGGGGGCACTCCGGCGTTGTGTAGCGATTCCACGTGCCCGTAATGGCCATGATTTGGACATCTGAACGCCGGATCGACACTTCAATTTCAAGGCCATAAATGTCATCATCGAGAACGCCGTGGGCGCGTAGCATACCCGCGTCGGTTTTCTCTACACTCACCAATTTGCTTCTCGTGTACTTCAACATTCCTCTTTTTAAATCCCTCCTTTCCTTCGCCCCGCGGTGACCTCCGATTCGTGAAACCTTGCTGCAATGAAAGCGCTCCGTATCGAGACGTCTCTCAGCCGCGACACCCGGTCGCCCTATGGTCGTTCTCGATACATTCAAACTCAGTGGGATAGAAAATCATTTCGGTACTTCAATGCCCTCCACGATGGAACTGCCGGGGGCAAACGCCGCACAGCGGTTGTACAGCCGGATGTTCTCCTTGACCATGTTCGCATAGAATTTTTTTGACTCCCGCTCCGCTTTCGGCCTCGGAGAATGCACCAACACATCCTTGGTAAAGGAAAGGATAATCCCGTGGCAGCATTCCTCGACCATAAAAGCCAAATGTTTGCAATCCTTCGGGGTTCCCACAAGGCCTCGAATGATTTTCAGCATGCCGGGACCAATGCGTACCCCAACGACTTTCCGTAGCGATTCGGTTGAGTTGGCACATTCCTCCTGGTAGGTGCGGCGGACTTCACCTTCGACACGCGTGATTTCCAAGTCGGGCAACTTCACCGTGATCTCCACAAAAGCCTCCGTTAACGTATCCTGAAGCCTGCAAGTGGATCTCATGGTTTGATCATCCAGCTGTTCAACGGTGGTGCATCGGTTCCTTGAAAATTTGAGGATACTTTCCATGACAGTCTACTCCGAATGGAAATTTTGGATCCGGTCGTTTTGCTTCGATTCGAGTCATTTCCTTCGGATCCTTCAGGCTCCTTATTCCTAGTCCCTCCCACCCGATCATGTCAAGAGATGGCTTCACTCGCTCCGTTCTTCTCCCCCGGAAAAATCCGCATTAAAAAATCGGCTGCATGCCACATGGGACCCAACCTGACCGGTCTAAATTGACCTATAACGTAACGAGCCTCATTTACAACATACATATTTTATATGATAATCAACCAGTTAAAAGCTCTCACCTCGACCTTCTTGCGCGGCATTGTTTTTGCGTATGACTTCCGACAAAAGAACCGGATCCCGGCTTGCTCCGTAAACGGTGATGACCGACAATCCACATACCGATCAGTGGCATTGAAATCTATGGACCAAAGCCGCCCTCATCAGCCTGCCGTAAAAAGGCATCCTGAAAGAAAGCGTCTCTGAAACGGAGCTGAATTCCCGGCCTTCAGCGAGATGCACAGATGGCTGAGATCACGCGGGGGCATTGGACGGAAGGGATCATACCGGAGATTTGTCTTGACACAGATCCTCATCGTGGACGACGAAGTGCAGATTCGAACGCTGATCGGGCGAATCCTTGAAATGCAGGGATATCACTGTACGCTGGGTGCCGACGCTGCCGAGGCTCGCAAGTTACTGGAAAAGCGGTTTTTCGACCTCATTCTCTGCGATATCGACATGCCCGGGGAATCAGGCTTGGACTTCGTTCGATATGCCATATCCACGTACCAGGATACGGCGGCGGTCATGGTCACCGCCATGGATGACCCAATCCTTGCGGAGGCGATACTCAAAGACGGTGTCTATGACTACATCATCAAGCCCTTTGAGCGGAACGGACTGCTGATCAGTGTCGCCAATGCGATACGACGCCGCCGCCTGGAGATCGATAATCGCGCTTATCGTGAACGCCTTGAGAAGATGGTCGAGGAGCGAACCACTGCCCTCCAAGAAAGTGAGACGCGTTTCAGAGCAATTTTTTCAGCGGCGGAACATGTCTCATTTATCATGATCGACCCATTTGCAGAACCGGAGCGCATCATTGAGTTCAGTTCCGGTGCCGAACGGCTACTCGGTTATCGCCGTGATGAGGTCGTGGGACAGCCGGCAACCCTCCTGGGTCTCCCGCCCGACATAACGGGATCCGTCCGTTCAGCCCGTTCAGTACCCGGCGGAAAACCCGGATTTACGCGGGAGTTGACCCTGGCCCAAAAATCCGGAAAGAGAATTCCCACGCTTTTTTCCACATACCCCATATGCAACGGGAACGGGGAAAACAGCGCGACTCTGGTCGTCTCCGTCGACATCTCAGATCGAAAGATTGCGGAGAAAAAACTTCAGCGCAGCATGGAAAAACTGGGAAAAGCTTTGGAGGGGAGCATCAAGGCGATTGCACGGACCGTGGAGACCCGGGACCCTTACACGGCCGGTCATCAACAGCGTGTGGCGGACCTCGCCGCTGCCATTGCCAAAGAAATGGAGCTTTCGGAAGATCGCATTGACGGCCTGCGCCTGGCAGGCGTCATTCACGACCTGGGAAAAGTTGCCATCCCGGTCGCCATCCTGAACAAACCGGGGAAAATCAGCGAAATCGAACTGGAACTGATAAAAACCCACGCCCAGGTTGGATACGATATCCTCAAAAGCATCGAGTTTCCGTGGCCGATCGCACAAATCGTACTTCAGCATCACGAAAGAATGAACGGCTCCGGATACCCGTCCGGGCTGTCAGGGGATGAAATTCTGCTGGAGGCCAGGATCCTGGGTGTGGCCGATGTGGTGGAGGCCATGGCCTCACATCGACCGTACCGCCCCGCCCTGGGGATCGAAACCGCCTTGGAGGAAATCTCCAAAAACAAAGGGCGGCTGTATGATCGAGACGTCGTATCAGCGTGTTTGAAACTCTTTAACGAAAAGAGGTTTGAACTCACCTAAGAGGCTGTCCGAAGGGCGCCGGCGTTTCTCAACCTTGCATTGATCTCCAGCCGTTCTAACGATAATTTGATCGCATCGGTAGCGATGCGCTTCCGTTTCATGTAACTTTCGAAAAACGCTTTCACCTCAGTCTCTTTTCCCAGTCCGCACACCGGAACAATTCCCACAATGACCCGCTCGTAATGCAAGGGATGGAACCGCTCCAGCGCATTTAACTCAGATTGATACCAGTCCCACATGGAAGGCACGGCATACGGGTTGGCTGCCATCGAGACAATGGGGATGAATTTGTTTCGGCTTGGCACGCGGTCCAAGATGTATTGTTGCGATTTTTCGATCATTTTTTTGTCGCGAAAGCTTCCGAGCGCCACCAGGATGTTCATCCTGTCATGTTCGCTGTCCGAGCGGGCGAGTCGATCATCCAACCAGTCGAATATTTTATCATCTCCATTCAACGCCCCCACCTGCAGGATACTTCTCATCATATCGGCGTGGACGGTTTCATTTCGCATGAGACGTGCGAATTTCTCGAGGCCAAAATTTCCAACGTCTTTGGAACCATACAGCACGGCATGGAAAATGATCCGATCTCTCAAAATCGCGGTGCTGTGTTTTTCGCCCGCACGCGGCTCGTAGCCCAAACCCGCAAGCACGGCTTCAAGAAAAAATCTGCCGAAGGACACAACGTTTTGTTTGTCCGCTTCCCTCAGGATCAAGTATGCGTGAAAAAGGTTTTCCGCGATACCCACAAGGGGAAGAAAATCGTCTTCCTTCGCAAAGTTGGAGAGAAAATCAAGATACTCCTGAAGGGGAACATCCCCACGCTTGACCTGGGCATAAAGGTCATTTTGAAGGCCCCACCGGTCCTCTGGAGACAACGCTTTGCTGAGGATCTTCCTGCCGAGTTCTTTAAGATTGCTTTTATCCGCGTAGTGGACCCTGAAAAATCCTGTCTGCCCGTCATTGACTTTGTAGGAAAGCACATCGCTCCCGATGTCGGTCTCCCCATTTCTGCTTTCGAGAAGCATCGAAATGGATTTCTCCGCTCCCCCACGACAAAATAAGCGGATCTTCATGGGGATGATCCATTTCTGTTCCGATTCGTGAGGGAGGTAGGTAAACCGTTTTTGAGTGAGGATCAGCTTTCCCCCATCTCTTCTCACTTCGACCATGGGATAGCCCGGTTGTTCGATCCAGGACTTCATCATTTTGCTTATGGGCTTTTCAGAAATTTGTTCGAGGGACCTCCAGAGGTCCCGGCTTGATGCGCATGCATAGGCATTGTCCGACAAGTAACGCCTCAGGCCGTCCTTGAAGCGCGCCTCACCGATATGGCCGTTGACCTGTCTTAAAATGCTTCCACCTTTGTTGTAAATAATGGGGGCGGTGCTCGTATTGATCACAACATGTTCTCCGCCGGGAATCTCTATGGGAAAGGTGTCTCGCAACCCGTCCCGTTCGAGCGCGACGGCGGTCTGGCCATGCACGAATTGCTGCCAAACATCCCACTCCGGAAAGTAATGGCTCACCACCCCATATCCGAAGTACGTGGCGAAGCTTTCATTCAACCAGAGGTACTTCCAATCCATGGGTGTGACCAGGTTCCCAAACCATTGATGCGCAATTTCATGGGCAATGACCTCACAGATGCTTTCCTCACCGGATTTAGAGGTCACCCCGGGAAAATAAAGCAGCAGGTTTTCGCGAAACGTGATGGCACCCCAATTTTCCATCGCGCCGAAAGCGAAATCGGGAACTGCGATGAGATCAAGCTTGGGAAGCGGGTATTTGATCCCGTAGTATGCTTCACAAAAATTCAAGGCTTTTCTGCCGAATTCAAGGCCGAATTGCGCGTATTGTTTCATACCGGGCGGGGTCGCCACCCGGACGCGTTCATCAACCGGATCCTCCAAGAATTCAAATTCACCGATCCCAAAGAAAACAAGATACGTAGACATTTTCGGCGTCTTCTGAAAAATAACCGATTTTTTGCCCGCTCCGACGGACCGTTCCTCGATGATGGGGCCGTTGGATATGGGCGCCAAATACTCACGCACAATCATTTCAACCTGAAATGTTGCTTTCTGCATGGGATGGTCAAAGCACGGAAAGGCACGCCGCGCGTCGCTTTCCTCAAACTGCGTCACGGCGATGTAGTTTACCTTCCCCTGATGCGTGTAAGCGCTCCTGTAAAAGCCCGCCATCTTGTTATTGATATGACCTTCGTAATCGATCCTCAGGGTAACGCTGCCCGCCCGCTGATCCGGCAAGAAAACGATCATTTCTTCTTTTTTTGGATCCATGGAGAAGGCGCCGTCCACAAAACCGGCGCCCGTTTTGACTGCGCAGCGCCGGACCGCCAAATCGAGCGCATTCAGCCTGATTTCCCGGACCGGCCTTTCAGCTTCCAACCATATCTCCGTGGTGCCTGAGAATTTGAAGCGTTCAAGGTCAGGCACCAGCTTTATTTGATAATGTATCGGTTTCACATCAAGCATTATGTGTCCTTTGCTTCATCCCAACGAAGCGCTTGCGCCCATTTTCCGTTTGCGCACCTTGTCCTTGATTCGATTGATATGGCCACGCCCCAATCCTTTTACCTCGCATCCCAGCTCGAAGTAGCGCTCGATTTTCACGTCATCCAGAATACCGAAGCAGTCCACCACCGCCAAAGGGGCACCTGCCATCCGGACGACGTCATCGGGGTCGAGTTTCAGATAGGGTTGGTGCCGAACCGCGATGACCACCGCATCGGAGCCTTTGAGGGCCGTTTCCAGGTCGTCCGTCATCCGAAAATGACTCAGGTCTTCTTGATTCCGAAAAAACCTTGACCAGCTTTTACCCACCGCCGGATACGTCTCCTGTTTTTCAAGCTCCCACCAGTGCCGCACATAGGGGTCATGGGCTTTCACTTCGGCACCCATTTCGGTCAACTTCCGGGCAACAATCTCCGAACCGCTGTATCGGGTGTCCCCCACATCTTCCCGGTATGAGACCCCGAGGAGGGTCACTTGCGAAGCCGCCACAATTCGACCCATATTTCTGAGGGCGTCCCGAACCAGTTTGGCTGCGTGCAATCCCCGGGTATCATTGATATTGATCGCCTCCGGCGTAATCCGAAAGATGTCGTCCTCAAAACCCATCAGGTGCCTGTCGGCCCAAATGCCCAGGCCCCCGTCCTTGGGAAGACAGTACCCGCCGATGCCGGGTCCCGGGAAGATGATGTTGTTGTGCGTGGGGCGAACCTTGATGGCATGGATGACCTTGATGAGATCAACGCCGTTGGTCTCCGCGAACTGGCACCACTCGTGGAGAAACGCCAGGATGGTGGCCCGGTAACTGTTTTCCACGATCTTGCAGGTCTCGCTTTCAATGGGCCTGTCCAAAACGGTCAACGGATGTTCTTCCACATTGATAACCTCGCTCAGGAATTCGGTTACCTTTTCGCGGGCTTTTTCGTTGATCCCGCTGCAGACCCGCCAGAAATCCCGGACAGAGCTTACATAGTTCCTTCCCGGCATCACCCTTTCGAAGCTGTGGGAAAGCAGCGGTTCTTCTTCAATGCCCCGGGATCGAAACGCCTTTTTTACAAGCGGATAGGCCACGTATTCCGTTGTGCCGGGGGGCACCGTGGTTTCTATCAACACAAGACAGTCGGGGGAAATTTTTTCTCCGATTATTTTGAAACTGGCCTCAAGCGCACTGATATCGGCATATCCGCTCCTGAGATTGCCGAGTTCTTCTTTGATAAAATCACACTGCACGTCCACCACCAGAACGTCGGCGAGTTTTAACGCGTCATAGGTAAAGGTAGCGGTCAGCGTCTGTTTCTGCTTCACGCAGCGCTCGATCATGGGGGTGACTTCGGGATCCTCTGCCTGGATGGGCGATACGCCCCGGTTGAAGAGGGGGATTTTCCAGAAGCTTCGGGGGCTCGGCCTTTGCATGCCGATGACATATTTTTTCGGTTTCTTTGTCTTTTTGTCCACCGAATCCGCCACGACACCGGCCATCACGGCACCCACAAACCCCAGGCCCATGACCACGACGATTTCGAAACCCGCTTCCCTCCGGGCCTGCGCCAATTTTTCGAGCCTCTCGAATTCCTTTATGTAATCTTTTTCTTCCGGTATTTTAAATTTTTCACCCTCCGGACTGATTGAATATTCCATAAATCCAAAGATCTCCTTTCTCTTCACTTGGCTGGTTCTTCCCAGTTTGCATACGATTTAAGAACGGCGTATTTATCCCGATTGTTCCGCTAAAAAACCGACCCTGCTCAGTGAACGCATTCCCGCAGACAATGAGGATTTGAACTCATAATGAAAATGCTGAATGATGTCAAGGAGAAAGGTCCCGGCGAGGGTACGCCCAGCGGAGACCGGTCTCTTCATACCGGTTTTCTGAAGGCGTTCATTATCCAAAGGGATTCCATGGCTTCCGCTCTGGAAATTGTGCTTGACAGTCACTCCGCTTTTCCCCTATCATGCCTTCGGCCAAAAGCAATTGTTTAGTTAGGGAAAACGTAGCGTTATCGAATCATGGTCTTACATCAACATTTCAGCAAAGGAGGAACAGTTATGAGGAACAAACGGACATTTTTATTTGCGGGTTTGGTCTTGGCTTTGGCATTGGTGTTTGGTATGTCCACCGGCGCCATGGCGGCGAACATCAAGATAGGTGTCGCCGCCCCCTACACCGGGAACCTGGCTTCCTACGGTGACAACATCAAGGCCGGCGTCAGCCTGAAACTCCAGGAAATCAATGACGCAGGCGGCATCAACGGACAGAAGGTCGAGCTCGTTTGGGGCGATGACCTGTGCCAGCCCAAAGACGCCGGTACCGTTGGGGCAAAATTCGCCGCAGACAAAAGCATCGTGGCGGTGATCGGTCACCTCTGCTCCTCTGCCACACTGGCCGCCATGCCCATCTATGTACGAAACGGAATGCCCACCATCTCCCCAACCTCCACCAACCCGACGATCGGCGACGTAGGCAAGGGCTGGTTTTTTCGCAATTGCTACACCGACGATTTTCAGGGAAAGTACCTCGCTTCCTATGTCGTACCCAAGCTGCTCGGCAAGAACAAAGTGGCCATTTTCTATGAGAATAACGACTATGCCATCGGCCTCAAAGACTCCTTCGTCGCCGGCGCCCAAGAAAGCGGCGTCACCGTGACCGGGGCGGAAGCATACATGACCGGAACAACCGACTTTACACCGCAGCTCACCAAGCTGATGGCGGACAAGCCGGAAGCCATCTTTCTGTGCGGATACCACCCGGAAGGCGCTCTGATCGCCGGCCAGGGCCGTAAGCTGGGCTTCGACGGACCGCTGTTCGGGGCGGACGGTATCGACAACGTCGACTATATCAATATCGCCGGCAAGGCGGCGGAAAACACCTATTGCACCGTCCCGTTCTTGGCTCAATCCGCCGGTCCTGCCGGTCAGGATTTCGCGGTACGATTCAAGAAAAGCGCCGGCCGGGATGTGGATTGGATGAGCGCCAATGCCTATGACTGCCTGGGCATCTTAGCCCAGGTTATCGGAAAGGTTGGGCCGGACCGCAAGAAAATCCGCGACGGCCTGGCGGCAATCAACTCTGAAGCCACAGGATACAAGGGTGTCACCGGCCTGACCTACTTTGACGAGAAAGGAAATTGTTCCAAACCCGCCTTCGTCAAGCTGGTTAAGGGCGGCGAGTTCGTTGCAGCCGAATGATTGCCATAAAAAAACACGGATGATTCAAACCGGGCGCCGGAGCTTTCGGGTTTCGGCGCCTTTCCATGCCTAAGCGAGGGGTGCTTGTTCCTACAACAACTTGTCAATGGCCTCACCATCGGCGGCATCTACGCCATGATCGCCGTGGGCTACACCATGATATACGGTGTGATCCAGCTCATCAACTTTGCACACGGCGAAATTTATATGCTGGGCGCTTTCTTCGCTTTCACGTTCATCAGCTTCCTTGGGCTGCCTTTTTATGCTGCATTTCTTTTGTCCATGGCATGCTGTGCCGTCTGCGGGATGTTGTTGGATATCTTCGCTTACCGCCCGTTGAGACAATCGCCCCGGCTGGCCGCACTGATTACGGCCATCGGCATGTCCATCTTCCTGCAAAACCTGGCCATGGTGATCTGGGGGTCTCGGCCGAAGCCGTTTCCACAAGGCGCCCTGCCTGCTTACTTTGAAGAAACAGCCGTCACCTTCAGCGGTGTGAGCCTCTCCTGGTTTCATCTGTTTATCTTTGCCATAACCCTCATGATGATGATCGGGCTCAACCTCATCATTCAGAAAACCCGATGGGGCAAGGCCATGCGAGCGGTGGCCCAGAATAAAACCATGGCTGCGTTGACCGGGATAAACGTGAACCGGGTTATCTCCTATACCTTTGCACTGGCGGGCTCCCTGGGCGGAGCTGCCGGCATCATGGTGGGCGCTTACTACAACTCACTGTACCCCACCATGGGCTATATCGCCGGTGTCAAAGCCTTCGCCGCCGCCGTTTTGGGCGGCATCGGCTCGGTGCCCGGCGCCATGCTGGGCGGTGTGGTCCTGGGGGTGGCCGAGGCCCTTGGAGCGGGGTATTTGAGCTCCCTTTACCGGGACGGCATCTCCTACGCCGTCATGATCATCGTTATTATTTTGATCCCGGCGGGTTTATTCGGAAAGTTGATCAAGGAAACCAAGAAGAGCATGTAAATGGGTAAGCTGAATCTACCGAAACTGAGTCGCGGAAATAAGGTGAGGACGGGTGTTTTGGTTCTCGCACTGATGCTGCCGTTTCTACCTTTCGTGACGGATTACATCCTCCATATTGTCATCATTGTCTACCTTTACATGCTTCTGGCTCTGGGATTGAACATCGTGCCGGGTTTTAACGGCCTGCTGGACCTGGGGTACGTCGGATTCTACGGTATTGGGGCCTACACCTCAGGGCTCTTGACGGTGCACTTCGGCCTGTCTTACTGGCTCATCATCCCGCTGGCATTCATCAACGGCGCCATCTGGGGCATCCTACTGGGGGCCCCGACGCTCAGACTCACCGGCGACTACTTTGCCATTGTAACATTCGGTTTCTCCGAACTGGTCGTGCTCTTCCTCACCAACGAGATCTGGCTCACCAGAGGCCCCCTGGGTCTCCCGGGCATTGAACCGGTCTCTCTCGATCTTTCTCTCTTCGGCGGACCGAAGTGGGAATTCGTCGGGGAGTTGCCATACTACTATCTCGCGATTGTCATGGTCGCAGTGACCGTTTTCGTGATGCATCGCATTCAGGACTCCCGTCTGGGGAGAGCCTGGTTTGCCATTCGGGATGACGAGGTCGCCGCCGTCTCCTGCGGCATCAGCCTTTTGACTTACAAAGTCATTGCCTTTGCCATCAGCGCCGCCTTCGGCGCGGTGGGCGGGAGCTTTTTCGCCAGATGGGTGACGTTTCTTTCGCCGGATATGTTTAAGTTCTGGGAATCTTTTTTGATTCTTTGCATGATCGTGCTGGGGGGCATGGGAAATATCTGGGGCGTGATGATCGGCGCCGTGGTACTGGTTTCTTTGAGCGAAGTGCTTCGAGAGCTTTTGCCGCTGCTGGGAATGCCGGTGGAAGTGCGTTTCCTGGCCTTTGGTCTGATCATGGTTCTCATGATGCGTTACCGTCCGGCGGGAATCCTGCCCATCCCGGCGGTCGCCGCTCAGATGAAGGCGGGGCGGGTAAAAAGAAAAAGGGTTCGGGTTGCTGTGGGCATGAAAGAATGAAGCCGATCCTGCACATAAATAAGGTCTACAAAAATTTCGGCGGACTTGAGGCCCTGCGAAATATCACCTTTAAGATCATTCCCGGCGAGATTATCGGTCTGATCGGCCCCAACGGGGCAGGGAAAACCACCCTCTTTAACTGCGTGGCGGGAATTGAAAAACCCACCCGAGGAGAGATTATTTTTGAAAACCGCGGACGCGCCGTCTCCATCGGCGGGAAAAAGCCGGAGGCGGTTACCGCACTGGGAATCGCCCGCACTTTTCAGAACATCCGCCTCTTTGACAATCTGACCGTCCTTGACAATGTTAAAATCGGCCGGCATTGCCGCACCCGCGCCACCTTCTTCGGCGCGGTGGCTCGGACCCGGGGCCAGCAGGCGGAGGAGAAAGCGATCTTGGAAAGCGCCAACCGGTTCCTCGAGTTTGTCGGACTGGCCGGCCGCGGTGAAGAGATCGCCAGTTCCATGCCTTATGGGGACCAGAGACGCCTGGAAATCGCCAGAGCGCTGGCCACCGAACCTCAACTCCTCATGTTGGACGAACCGGCCGCCGGCATGAACCCGCAGGAATCCCGCGGGCTCATGGATCTGATCCGACGTATCAGAGATGGCGGTATCACGATTCTTTTGATCGAGCATGACATGAAGGTGGTGATGGGAGTCTGTGAACGTGTGGTGGTCATCAATCATGGCCAATGGCTGGCGGAGGGTGCGCCTCATGATGTTCAAAGCGACCCCAAAGTCATCGAGGCCTATCTGGGCACCGGAGCCGCAAATGCTGCTTAAGCTGGAAAACATAAAGACCTATTATGGGAATATCCGGGCCTTGAAAGGCATTTCACTGGAGGTCGATGAAAGCGAAATCGTCTCGCTCATTGGAGGCAACGGTGCAGGCAAGTCCACCACCTTGATGACCATCAGCGGCGTGCTTACGCCGCTGGAAGGGGACGTCCTCTACAAAGGGCAATCTATCGCCGCAGTACGTCCCGACAATATCGTCCAGATGGGTGTCTGCCAGGTCCCGGAGGGACGGATGATATTCCCCCTGCTCTCCGTGAGCGAAAACCTCGATCTGGGCGCCTACCTGAGAAGGGATCGGGACGGCATCAAAAAGGACTTTGAACGGGTATTCAACCTCTTCCCGATCCTGCGTGAGCGCCGCAAGCAGGCCGGTGGGACCCTCTCCGGCGGCGAACAGCAGATGTTGGCGATTGGTCGCGCGCTCATGGGACAGCCGAAGCTCCTGTTGCTCGACGAGCCCTCCCTGGGTCTGGCGCCGATTCTGGTCGATTCCATCTTTGAAACAATCGGCCAGATCAACGAGCAAGGCATGACCATTCTGTTGGTGGAACAGAATGCCCAGCTCGCTTTGCAGTTCTCCCACCGGGGATATGTGATTGAAACCGGTAAAATCGTCCTGTCCGACACCTCCTCGGAATTGCTGGAAAATGAACAGGTAAAGAAGGCCTATTTGGGTGAGTGATATCCCATCCCGTTTCTCTTGTCAGCATTCCCTCCTTTCTTTGAAAAAGCCTTTGTCATACAGATCTGACAGTCTCGTAAAAAGTCGGAAATCACTTTTTTCCGTCATTCCGGTGTAGACCGGAATCCAGTCTTTTCAGTGACATAGGGCGGAGCTGGACCCCGTTCTTCAACGGGGTGACGATTTTTTGCGATTTCATCAAATCTGACTGATCGATTTTTTCTGGTAAATACGGGGGGATCGTTCATCGCTGGTTTGGCTATTCGATCTTGGCCCGATACAAACGCAGGCTGTTGGAGACAACGGTGATGCTGCTCATGGCCATCGCGAAGGCGGCAAGGATCGGATGCAACTGCCTCACGAATCCGGGCAAAAACTCGAAGGGATATAACACACCGGCTGCAACCGGGATAAGCACCACATTGTAGAAAAAAGCCCAAAAAAGATTTTGCCTGATGGTTTTCATGGTCGCACGACTGAGCCTGATGGACCCCGGCACACCACTCAGGTCTCCACTTGCCAGGATCACATCTCCGGTCTCTATGGCCACGTCGGTACCGGTGCCGATGGCGATCCCCACGTCAGCCTGGGCAAGCGCGGGGGCATCATTGATACCGTCGCCCACCATTCCCACCTTCAGCCCCATGTCCTGAAATCTCTTGATATTCGATGCTTTTTCCTCGGGTCGAACTTCTGCGACCACCTCGTCAATATTCACCTCGGAGGCAACGGCGG
>Ga0207796_1000197_pt1 | contig 26459 bp, 18 predicted proteins | sample Pon1CUnioCityCA_6_FD_187274 | JGI IMG/M metagenome (GOLD analysis project Ga0207796, IMG submission 187274) | Marine sediment microbial community from Union City, CA, USA - Pond 1C Sediment 1 (SPAdes) | ecosystem: Environmental > Aquatic > Marine > Intertidal zone > Salt pond sediment ... | reverse complement strand
TAGGTCGGGTTTGCTACCCGACAGAGCAGACCCAGGACCCCTTCGACGAGGAGACCCTGGAGCGAATCAAAGGCGACTCCTTCTACGACCAGACCCACATCAGCCTGCCGGAGATCGAGGACCCCCTGGAGGAGACAGCTCGGAACGTCGGCTCGCCGGAGCAGGTGCAGGCCTTCGTCTTCAGCGGGCTGGATCGGTTCGGCTGCTCCGTCACTCAGAATGCCGATGGCTCCTACCGCATCTGCCTCACCGAGCCGGCGCTCCAGGCCACCTCCGTCGGGGACGTCATCGAACGGGCCACCTTCGACCCCGACGTGACGCTCCTTGGCGTCGGCCATCCCCTCATACGGCGGCTGATCGAGAAGGTTAAGCAGAACGCCTTTCGCGAAGGACTTGCGACGGACGACCAGATGCCCTACAGCCGCACTGCCTACGACGTCACGCCGGACGTGGACGAGGTGATAGCCCTCTTCCACCTCCTGGCCCGCTACGTCGTCAACGCCAATCCCACCGCCATCGTAGAGGAACTGCTGCCGGTCGCCCTGCCAGTGTACAGTCTGGATCCCCTAGCCATCACCGGTGATCTGGTGGAGCCGCTGCTCAACCCGGAGCCCAGCGGGCAAGCCCGACCTGAGACTGAGGTGCAGGAGGCGCTGGCGGACGCCCTCGGCATCCCGGCGCTGGACAGCTTGCTTGAAGCCACCGTCGAGGAGCGCCGACAGGCGCTGGTCGCCGAACGAACCCGTATGCAAAGACCTGACAACTCCTCATCCCAGCCGGCCGAGTGGCTCGAGGGCATCGACGACCTGGCGCCGGGGAGTCTCGGTCTGCCGACGGTGACGGTGTTGTTTCCCGCTTGACCTACCACACCTGTCAGGTGTCGGAGACCTGACAGATCTTTCCGATGGCTGAAAATGTGTTATACTATCCGTCATGAAATCACCGCCCGGGAGTGTGTTTCGTGTCTAACACTGTAACTGGCCTGGGTTCAAGGGAAGCCGAGTTCCTCACCACCTTTGCCGCGAAAGGCAAGGGAATCTTCACGGTGGAACAAGCCCGCCAGTTTTGGGGAGACCCCGCCTACACGCGGAACGTCCTGGGTCGTCTCGAAAGAGGGAGATGGCTCCAGCGCCTGGAGCGCGGCACCTATCTCATCGTCCCTCTGGACGCGGGGCCGGACCGGGCCTGGTCTAAAAGCGCGCTGGCCCTCGCCCCCCACCTCGTCGATCCGGCCGCCGTCGCCTACGCGTCGGCCCTCCACCACTGGCACCTGACCGAGGAGGCCCCCCGCACTGTCTTCGTCCAGTCCACGTCGCGCAAGCACCGGCGGGAGAAAGAGGTCCTCGGTATCCCATACCGCTTCGTGACCGTCGTCGAATCCAAGTTCTTCGGAGTCGTCACACAGCCGGTTGACGGCCAGCCAGTGCCCGTGACCGATTTGGAGAAATCTCTCGTCGACGCCGCCGACCGCCCCGACCTGAGCGGCGGCATCGTCCAACTGGCGCAGGCCCTCAGCGTGGCCCTACACCGTCTTGACTGGCGAAGGCTCGAAGCCTACCTGGATCGCTGGCCCACGGGCAGCCCTGCGAAGCGGATTGGATATCTGGTGGAGAGCCTGGAACTGCCACTCTCTGATCGGGAGGGGCGATTGCGTCGCTGGCGCCGGTCCCTTTCGTCCGGAATTGTCGACCTTGAGCCGGGCCACAGTGGCAGCGATGGGCGCATCGTCACTCGGTGGCGGCTGCGGGTCAACGCTGACGAGGCATGGCGGCCGAGAGAGCCGCGCGTCACGCCAAACCGCCGCCGGGAGCGAAGTGATGTGACGGGACGCGAATCCCGGGTCGCAGCTCTCGCCGAAGAAGAGCAGCTGATCGCTGAGTTGGAGCGCCTGGGTATCCGCTATCTCTCGCGTCAGTCCTCCTATCAGGCCAGCAAGGTGCGGCCCCCAGAACGGCTCCTGTCCGATCTGGTGCGGCAGCCGCACGCTCGTGTCCGCACAGCCGCGATCGCCCTTCTGCTCTCCCATCCCGAGTATGCCGAGGCCGTGCCTGCTGCCCTGAGACAGCTCGGCTCTCAACATCGCTTGACGTTGGAGTCTTTCTACACGGCAGCCGTGCTCCTCCAACGGGAGCACGTGGACCGTCTGCGCCCCCTGGTAGGGGAGCGCTGGCGATGGCTGCCCGATCTTCTCTCGGACGAACTGGGTTTGCCGGCCGTGGGACCGCCTCGCGAGAAGTTGAGACTGCTGGATCTTGAGGTGCGTTATCGCACAGGGGCGACGGTCAACTGGATGGGGACCTATGAAGCGGTGGTAGAAAAGCTCATGCGCGACCGGGAAAGGCAACCTGCATGACACGCGTAGCGGCGGCTACGCTCCAGGAGTTTCTCCGACGGCTCGGCGAGCGTTTCCAGGGTCAGGGCGACCTCTACTTGCTGGGAGGCAGCGCTCTTCGCCTGTTGGGCAATCCCGCACCACCGTCGACATCGACTAACCGTTCGAAGCAGAGCTGCCTGCCGCCGGGAAGCTTGAGACGGCCATCGCCGAGCTAGCCGCCGACATGCACCTCGACGTCGAACCGGTGCCCATCGCCGAATTCGTCCCTTTGCCGCCGCAGGCCTACGAGCGACGACGATTGGTCGGGCGCTACGGCCGGCTGACCGTGTATGTCTTCGATCTCTATACCATTGCGCTCAGCAAGATTGCGCGTGGGTTCGACGCAGACCTGGAAGATGTGATGTTCATGTTACACCAGCGATTGATCGAGTTCGCGGAGTTGGAGCGCCATTTCCACGCCGTCTTGCCCGACGCTGCGAATGCCGACATCATCCCGAAGGAGTTCCGCGACTACTTCGAGGAGGTGCGCCGCAGGCTCCAGGAACGAGGCAGATGACGGCGGCCTCAACCCATCGGCGGAGTCCGCATGACGTAGACCTGACCCGTCTGTGAGAGAGCAGCCTATGCAACAATCCCCAACCCAGATCACCACCTCCGGCGGGCTGATCAGCGCCGGATTCAGGGATTCAGCCGGCGCACGAGGTTGGACCACTGAATCACTGAAAACAGCTGAAGCCACTGAAAGGACGTCTGGTTTCAGTGTCACCATGAATTCAGTATGTCAGTGGTTCGGCGGTGGAGGGAGGCGACCGCTGACACCGGAGCTATCGGGGTGCACAGCCTGGGCGTAGAATAAGATGATGGACGTCCTGGAGGCGTTCCCCTTTGCGCGGCCGAGAATGACCGGTATCCCGCGAAGAGGAAGGCTCTCAGGAAGTGCGGAGCGTTGAACCGCTGATGCGCTGAGGTGACTGATGCCGCTGATGGTCGTTCAGTGCAATCAGTTTCTCAGTGCTTCAGTGATTCAGTGATTCAGCTGCCAGCCATCAGGCGCCGTGGGAACTGCCGGAAGAAGCGGTTGGCTGCGAAGAGAGCTCACGTCCTTGGTTAGGGACCCTGTGGAACAACTGATGCTGTGGGAAGCCCCCCTTTCGGCGCTCCCTGCGACTCGCGCGGGCTGGTCTCTCAGCGCTTTCAGCCGTCTCTCAGCGGTCTCAGCGATTCAGACAGCCGGCGTCGCAAGACCAGGCATCCCACCAGACCAGGATAGGTCACATCAGATCAGCGTAGTCGGACTACCACTTGCGGACACCTGGATGAAAAGATGAGTGACAAGTACGAAAGCTTCTCCGAACTGGCGGATTCTGAGCACAGGGGCGTCGACTACAGCCTCGAGCTGGCAGACCGGGGGACCGATGTTATGATCATGGCCCCGCACGGCGGTGGCATAGAGCAAGGAACCTCGGAGATCGCTCGCGCCGTAGCAGGCGAGGAGCTGTCCCTCTACTGCTTCAACGGCTTGAAAAGGCGCGGCAATCAGGCGCTCCACATCACGAGCACCGGATTCGACGAGCCCGCGGGTCTCACCCTGGCCCAACGCAGCCAGACCGTGGTCGCCATCCACGGGCTGCAGGAAGACAAGAACGCCATCTACGTCGGCGGGCTGGATGAAACGCTCAGGATGGCGCTCCGGGACTCGCTCAAGCGGGCCGAATTCCATACGGTCGAGGGCAAAGGCGCGCATGCCGGCGTGTCCCCTTTGAATCCATGCAACAGGGGGCGCGCCGGCAAGGGCGTACAATTGGAGATCACCAGGGGCCTTCGCCGCACCATGTTTGAGGGGCTGGACCGGCGGGGAAGGCGAATCCGAAAGCCGCCCTTCTATGACCTGGTGGGCGCAGTCCGATCCGTCCTTCTGCACCCTGTGCATAAGAGCGGTGGTCCGTGAACGGGCGCTCCGCTCAGGGAAAAGACACAGCTGGCAAGGGGCCGTCAGCGCCTTCAATCGCGGCTGAGCGCCCTCAGCGAATCAACCCCTATGCCCGGCGCCACGACCGCCGGGCCCGCAAAAAGGAGCACCCTTCAAGAATGGGACCAGCGGACCGCCGATAACCGCGACCTCCAGACGATGCGCCACGTCGCCCTGGACGCGCTGCAGTTCGAGGACGACGACGCGTTCTACACCTACGCGCGCGACCACCACCTCACCGTCGACGAGGTGGTCTACTACCTCAACGCCTACGAAGCCGGCGGCGACGTGGGTCTCGAGGCGATCCGCAATCCGGACATCATCCCCCCCGACGAGGCGCGGCGGACCATCAGAAAGATCGGCAGGATCCTCGATGACCATTTCCAGGGCGATTTGCAGGGCAAATTGCAGGGCAAATTGCAGGGCGAATTGCCCCACCGCCTCACCGACGAGGGGACCGCCATCGGCATCTACCACATCCAGGAGCGGGATGACGGCGAAAAGTACCTCTTCCCCATCTGCCAGCTGCGGGCCACCCGCGCCACCCGGCAGTGGCACCTTTACTGGATCCGCAAATTCGGCGCCTGGTGGCCCTACTCTCTTCCCGCGGCGGGGCGCATGCAGCAGGTGCTGGAGGACGAATACGGCTGCTTCTGGGTCTAGCGCCCGCATAGCGCCCGAGCGAACCTTGCCCCCCTGCACTGAGCCGAGTACAATATCATCAACTGGTCAATTGACGAACTGAACGGAGTGGGTCCCATGGAGCGGAAGGTCAGCGCCACGGACGCCCACACCGCTTTGCCGAGCTGATGCCGCATGTGGTGGAGAAACAGAAGGCCGTCGACGTGGAGCGGAGCACAGAGCCTCACGTCGGCGTCATGTCCGTCGAGAAGTGTAAGCGCCTCGTACCCGGGCAGCGCGAGCACCACGATGGGCGGGAGCTCGTGGCAGAAGCCCGTGAACAGGTGCGGGCCGATCTGGCTGAACGCGCGTTCACCCCGCCGTAAGAGATCGGCCAATCAGATGCTAGAGGCACGCGATCAACAACTCGCCCCTCTGTCGTGACGCCAACCTGATCATCCGTCTGGTCGCGAACGGCCGCGACCGGTTTGTGCATGACACGTGGGCGGCCAATCAATCGCATCTGAGACATCGACAGAGGACGCGTCCTAATCGGCGGCGTCGACGTGCGCGACGGGCGCAGATTTCGACCGTTGAGAACGACGTCTTTCTCCACGCCCGCACGCTGACCGAGATCGGCGAGCGCGGCGTAACCCCCTCCAGCGGGCAGCGCCAGCGCATCGCCATCGCCCCCGCCTTCCTCACCGCCCCGCGCACCCCTGATCCTCCACGATTCCACCAGACCCATCGACAGCGCCACCAGGGATCAGATCCAGGGAGCCATGCGACGCTTCTCCAGCGAAAGAACCACCTTCATCATCACGCACCGCCTCAGCGAAGTCCGCTGAGCCGACAGCATTCTCGTCCTGCGGCGCGGCAAACGCGTCGATCAGGACAGCCACGAGGCGTTGATTACACACAGTGAGCATTATCGGCGCATCTTCGCGCGATATGAGTTAGACGTATTGCGCTTGCGTAAGAAATGACAACCCGGACTGTGATTAGACAGAGTCACACAGAGCCTTTCACAGAGAGGCACGAAGAAAAAGAGGCCTCTCTTCTGTTCTCCGTGAATCTCTGTGTCTCCTCAGTGTTTCTCTGTGACCAAATCAACAGTCTGGGGATTACTACAGGAGATACAACATGAAAAGCTCGACGCAGAGTCATATAAAAGCCCTTGATCGAGCATGGATGTTAGGCGGGTTGGCGGCTTTGTTAGCATTGATGTGCGTGGTTGGCCTGGCATTGACCGTCGGTGGACGGCCTGCTTCAGCCAGCGCCCTGACCGCACCGCAGGATGTCTTCGACGCCTGCACCCCGATCACCGAGGACACCACCTGGACCACGGGCAACGTCTACACCGCCACTGACTGCAACGTGGTCGTGCCCGCCGAAGTCACGCTGACGGTTCAACCAGGCGTCGTCGTCAAGTTCGCGGGCGTCAGCCCGGGCTACGGATCGGTGGAGGGCAGCGCGGCCCTCATCGTCGAGGGCACGCTGGACGTGCAGGGCACGTCGGCAGAGCCGGTTGCCTTCACCAGCCTGGCGGACGATGAGCACGGCGGCGACACCAACGACGACGGGGCCAGCAGTGGGGCCGCCGGTGATTGGTACGGGCTGGTCTTCCAGGAGGGGAGTGTGGGACGCCTGGAGCACGTCTTCGTCGGCTACGCCGGCTCCGGCGTTTTCAACGGCACGCTTGGCTACGGCCGCGCCCAGATCGACGTCGAGGAAGCGGACCTAGAACTGCGCAACGGCACGGTCGTTTCGGGCACTATGAAGGGCATCTACCTGGAGGGCGAGGGCATCACGCCCGTAATCCAGTCGGTGCACGTGTCCGAGAACGTCGCCTCCGATGGGGGCGGCTCCGCCATCTACCAGAGCAGCATCAATATGCAACCCAGCTACGCCGACCTCACCTTCAGCGGCAACGATTACAACGAGGTAACTATCGAGCGTCCCAGTCAACCTATGACGCAGGATGTCATTCTTGGGGGCGCCAACTATGGCTTCTATAGCGGTCATATACTGACGGTATCCGCCGGCCGCACGCTGACGGTTGCGCCCGGCACCCTGCTCGATTTCAGCTCGAAATCTGCGACCTCGTTGGGATCCGACCACGGCATCGCCGTTGCTGACGGCGGGACGCTGATCGCGGAGGGCACGAGCACCGAGCCCATCACCTTCACTTCGCAACTGGCGGCGGAGGGTGAGGATCTGCAGAACTGGGCAGGCCTGTGGGCAAAGGCGGGCAGCACGCTGCGCCTGGATCACTGCGACATGAGCTATGCCCGGAGCTCCAATGACGGTGGCGGTGGTGGATTGGAGATCAACACGGATGATGCCCAGGTACGCAACTGCCATATCCACCACAATGCCGACGACGGCCTGGTGATCAAGAGCAACGCCGACAGTACCCTGCATCCCACCTTCACCGATGTCGATGTGATTGACAACGGCCAGACGGGCATCTATCTGAATGCCGGTCATGGCAGTACGCTGCGGCTCACCTGGGAGGGCGGCAACATCAGTCACAATGGCCATTCCGGGGTTCGCGGCTTGACCAACGCCAGCAACATCTACCCCACGCTGAAGAACGTGACCATCAGCGACAACGGCAGCCAGGGTAACCGTGACTACCAACTCAAGGGCATCAACTTCAAGGCTCCCGAGAGCGGTATTCATCCCGTGCTGGAGAACATCGCGCTCAACGGAAACACGGGCGGGGCCATGACCTGGTACTGCGATGGCAGCATCACGGCCCGTAATCTGACCGCCACCGACAACGACGACTCGGACGAGTTGGAGCTGCCCGGCTGCGACGTGAGTAGCGGTCGCCGCTGGGATCTGGGCGAGGCCGGCATCCCCGTGAGCGTGACGAGCAGTGTGAATATCCCCACCAACGGGCTGCTCTCCCTGGCCCCCGGCACCACCTTGCGCTTCGACGAGAACACCTACCTCAGGGTGAATAATCAGGCCGCGCTCTATGCCCTGGGCACCACCGAGCAGCCGATCGTCTTCACCGGCGCTGCTGCGGAGCCCGGCTCGTGGCTGGGGATTCAGGCCTATTACGACAATGCCGCGGTCATTCTCCGCCACTGCGAGGTCGCCTACGGTGGCAGCAGCAGCTACGCCAACCTTTACCTTCGCGGCAACTCCGTAGCATCCCCGTCCCCCGTGCTGATCCAGAACTGCGATATCCATCACTCGCCCAGTAGGGGAGTCCGCCTGAAATATGTCACTGAGACACCGGTCTTCCGCGACAACAGCATCCACGATAACGACGAGGAAGGCGTGACCAATGAGGATGCCCCAGAGCTGGATGCCCGCTACAACTGGTGGGGACACGCGAGCGGCCCCTACCATCCTACGCTGAACCCAGACGCCCTAGGCGAGACCGTGGGCGACAACGTGCTCTTCGATCCCTGGCTGACGGCGCCGCCCGCCGAGGATACCACGACCGGCGGCATGTTCGTCAGCACCGGGGCGCCCACGCAGATCAGCCCCGGCCAGACGGTCGACTACGCGGTTCAGTACGTCAACGGCCTGACTCAGACGGTCGAGAACGCCTTGCTGATGGTACAACTGCCGCGCTCCGCGGATCACGTGGCGAGCAGTGGGGGCGGCATCTACTGGCCGGAGCGCGATCAGGTCTTCTGGTCGCTGGGGGATCTGGCCCCCGGCGCGGCCGATTTCCTCGTCTTCACCGTGCGCTTTGAATGGGGGCTACCCCGCGACTATCAGGACAGCAGCATCACCATCTTCACCGCCGACAACTACAATCCCGGCGAGCTCGACATACAGAGCTATCTGGACTACAGCCCCGGCCAGGTGACCGACGTCGGTCTGCTGACGACAGGCGAGCTCGACGCCCGGCTCTCCGGGAACGCCGACCTACAGGCCGCCTACGACGACGCCGAGGCCGCGGGGCACACCTTCCACTCGGCCGCCGACGTCGCCCGCTCTGAAGGGGAGACTGTGCTGGAGGTGGTCATGGTCGACGCCGGTCGGCGGGCCGCACGGATCCTGACGCTGGAGGGGGCAAACGTCCTGGTTTACACCGTCAGTGCCGGCGAGGTGACCATTGAGGACGGCAGCGGCGGCATGCGCCTTGACTTGATCACCGGGGAGAAGGACTCCTGGGGCACCTGGCAGGCTGATACCGCGACCGCCGCATCTTCCCCCCTCGCGCCGATGGATGAAATGGCGGACGGCTGCACCGTCGATGCCTGCAAGCGTAATTGTCGCTGGTCCATCGTCGGTTGGGAGTACATGAAAAAGAAGGCCGTCCGCATCATCGGATGGACGGCCCTGGCTCCCTTCACGAGCGGCGGCAGCATCGTTGGCGCCGTGTGGGAGGTCGGCAGCACGGCCAAACAGATCTGGGATTGTGATCTGGACTGCCGTGCCAATCCGCAGGAGTACTGCTGCACCGAGGGGCAGGTGCGCTGGAGCGGCGGCGGCCTGGCTGGCGGCATGACCAACAGTTGCTTCAAGGAGACGTGCAACGCCACCGTCGGCGTGTGGGTGCCGGGCGGCTTCATACCCTGCGTGGCGGGCATGACAACCGGGGAACGGTGCGTGCCCGGTATCAGGGCGAAGGGCTGCCTACCTTGTGATGAGCGCAACGCCGTCCAGTCCTACGAGACCCATACCGTCACCCGGGCGGACGCCCAGGGAACATGCAGCACGGCGGCGGCCGGCGGTTTACCGCGTTGCCGGGATCTGGAGCTGTTATTGGCCAAGGATCCCAACCTGATCTACGGGCCGGAAGGCGACCTGCTGCCCGAAGCGACGGTCAACTACACCATCACCTACGAGAACGAGGGCGCAGGACGGGCTTACGGCGTCTACGTGGTTAACGAGCTGCCTGAGGTCTTCGACGAGAGTACCCTGGAGCTCTACGGTGCGGGGCAGTTCATCGAGAGCAGCCGGGAAATCTTCTGGCTCGCGGGCGAGCTGGGACCCAAGGGTGACCCGGACTCGGAGGGCGTCATCACCTACACTGTGGCGCTGACCGGCGGGCTGCCGAGCGGCACCGTGGTCAGCAATCAGGCCGTGGTCTACTTCCCCAGCGTTCCGGAGGAAACGCCCACCAACACCTGGGTGAACCTGGTCTCGCCGCTAGTGGCCCTGCCCCAGAGCCTCACCACGGGCTACGCCACGCCGCTCTCCATCACGCTGAGCGGACATGAGGTTAGTGGGCTGCCCTTGACCTACGAGATCGTCGAGCAGCCCCACGGCGGTACTCTGACCGGCACACTCCCCAACCTCACCTACACGCCCATCGAGAACTTCACCGGCGCCGATGGCTTCACCTTCCGCGTGAGCAACGGCGTCACCACCAGCCGACCGGCGGACGTGTACGTCACCGTCACGTCGGAGGGGGACGAGACGCCGCCGCAGGTGACGTGGACAAGTCCGGCCCCGGACGCAGAGGACATTGTTGCCCCCTGGACGCCGCTCTTCAGCGACACCATCGGGCCAGCCTACTCGCCCGTGATCCTGATCGGCGTCACGGAGCCCCTGAGCGAGACGACGGTCAGCAGCGCGACGGTGACGCTGGCGTCGAGCGGGGGCACGCTCGTTCCATCCACCGCCCGGTTCGACCCCGCGACCAATCAGATCGTGCTGACGCCGCGCGCCGCGCTCGATTCCGGCCAATACACGGCCACGGTCAACACCGCCGTTGCAGATCGCGCCGGAAACCCGCTGGCCGAGCCATACGCCTGGCAATTCACGGTCGCTTCCGGCAACGGGCAGAAGATCTATCTGCCGTTGGTCATCCGTGATGCGTAGTGCGAATCGGGTGAAGCGTATTGCGCAGAACGCAAGGCGTAGCAAGCTGAACCAGCGGGATTGCCGGACAAGGGTTCCAGAGATGATCAAGGGAGATACGCCTTCGTCTTCGAAGGCGTATCTTCGGCCGCTCTTTGTCGGACATCTGCGGGCCATCAACACTCAGCTGGGCGAGGAGCAGGTCGATGTCAGCCTCAACCGGCGGCGCGCCGCCATCCGATCCCCGCTTCTCCTCATGCGGCCATCTAGCGGCACGCCGACAGTCTTCTGGATATCGGCGCGAACCTGATGTAAAATCGGGGCACACCGAGTCGCATCGCTCACGCAACCTGATCCGACCCTCAGATAAGGAGAGAGGACAATGAGCAAGGACCCGCGTCTAAGCATCCACGTTTCCACGTTCACCGGCGGCCTCGTCGGGCCCAGCATCCCTATGCTTGGTCCGCTGGCCGACGGCGGCACGATCGTGGCTGAAACAGCCCCTGGTTGCTGGGGGCCGATGATCACGCCATCCTTCCGCGGCGGCCACGAGGTCACCATGCCAGTTGCTGTGGAGGGAGCTGAGGTGGGAGACGCCATCGCGATCCGTATTCAGGACGTCCGGGTGACGTCCATGGCCACGGCATCAGGGACCATGGGTTTCGTCGAGGACCGCTACACGGCCGACCCGTTCGTCCTGCGGCACTGTCCCAAATGCGGGACAGAGAATCCACCGAGCCGACTGGAGGGCATCGGCCGCGGTGCCGTCCGCTGCGTCAAATGCGGCGCCGAGGTCAACCCCTTCGAGCTTACCAACGGCTACACCATCGTCTTCGACAAGGAGCGGCGGATGGCGGTGACCGTTGGGCGGCAGGTGGCCGAGGCCCTGGCAGAGGATGCTTCCAGGGTGATGGCCCTGCCTGACGAATCCGAGCAGCATCCTATCGTGGCGCTCTGCCCCGCCGATATCGCCGGCGCGGTCACCCGCCTGCGCCCCTTTATCGGCAACATCGGCACCACACCGGCCATCGATATGCCGGATTCGCACAACGCCGGAGACTTCGGCCAGATGTTGATCGATGCCCCTCACGAACTCGGCATTCCGAAGGAGGAGCTGGAGAAGCGGACGGATGGACACATGGACGTCGACGCCGTTCGGCCCGGCGCCATCCTCATCTGCCCGGTGAAGGTAGCGGGAGGCGGTGTCTACGTCGGAGACGCCCACGCCATGCAGGGCGACGGCGAGATCGCCGGCCACACAACCGACGTTTCGGCCGAGATAAGCCTGCAGGTGAACGTGCTCAAGGGATTGAAGCTGGGTGGGCCAGTCCTCCTGCCGCTGCTGGAGGACCTCCCCCCGCTGGCCCGCCCCCACACCACAAGTGAGTGGGAAGCGGCGACGCGCCTGGCTGCGAAGCACGGCCAGAAGAAGGTCGAGCGGAGCGCGCCCATCCAGATGGTGGGCACCGGGGCAAATCTGAACGAGGCCACGGACAACGGCGTGGCCCGGTTGGCAGAGCTGCTCAGTATGTCTACCGAGGAGGTTCAGAATAGAGTGACCTTCTCCGGAGCGGTGGAGATTGGCCGCCTCCCGGGCGTGGTAACGGTGACGATGCTGGCACCGCTCGACAGACTCGAGGAAGTCGGCCTGGCAGAGCTGATCAGGAGTCAGTACAACAGGTAGACGCCAGGATGGATGACCCCGTCGCGGCCCGTGACTTGCACCGCCTGGCGGAGCCGAGCCCATCCCTGTCGGTCGCTGCCCACAGGACATGCGCGTGTGCCAGAAGGAAAAGGGCGTGAGCGCCAGCTAGGCTGCTGAATCGACATCGCCTCCGAACTGAGTCCTGTAGAGCCCGGCATATAGCCCATCTTGCGCCAGCAGCTCAGCGTGCGTGCCTTGCTCTACCAATCGACCGCGATCCATCACCAGGATCAGATCGGCCGACAGGATCGTACTCAGCCGGTGAGCAATCACCAGGCTCGTCCGCCCCTTCATCACCCGCTCCAGGGCCTCCTGGATCAGCGCCTCGCTCTGGGAGTCCAGGTGGCTGGTGGCCTCGTCCAGGATGAGCACGCGGGGGTCGTTGAGGATGACGCGGGCGATGGCCACTCGCTGCTTCTCGCCACCGGATAGGCGGTAGCCCCGCTCTCCCACTACCGTTTCATACTTCTCAGGCAGGTCGACGATAAAGTCGTGGATGTTCGCCGCACGGCAGGCCGACTCAATCTCGGTCCCGGTCGCTCCCGGCTTGGCGTACAGCAGATTGGCGCCAATCGTGTCGTGGAACAGGTAGGTCTCCTGGGTGACCATACCGACCACGTCTGCGAGGGAACCCAGCGTCACGTCGCGCAGATCGTGGCCGTCCATCGTGATCCGTCCCTCAGTAGGATCATAGAGCCGTGGCAGCAGATAGGTGATCGTCGTCTTCCCCGCCCCGCTGGGGCCCACCAGCGCGACCAGTTGACCGGGTTGAATCTCAAAGCTCACGTCCCGCAACGCCCAGCGAAGCGCTCCGTCGCTCGCGGCCGCGGCGTCTGCTGGAGGCAGCGGCGTCGTCTTCGTGCCCTCCCCCCTCTGTCGGCCCCGGCTCAGCGGCGGAGGGGCCCCGTTCTGCCTCCGGCCGAAGCGGGGCACATCCTCCAACCCCATCGCGGCATCACCGCTCGCCTCCCCGCCGCCAGACCCGTAGGCGAAAGAGACGTTCTCGAAGCGCACGTGGCCGCGCGGTCGGTCCAGCGCCACCGCTCCTGGTCGGTCTTCAATCTCTGTCGGCACGTCGAGCACCTCGAAGACACGTTCGAAGCTGACCAGGCTCGTCGCGATCTCGACCCGGGCATTGGTGAGGGCAGACAATGGTCGGTACATCTGGCCCAGGTAGGTACTGAAGGCGATAATCGTGCCGGCCGTGAATGCGCCACGCAGCACCAGGTGCCCGCCGACCCAGAAGACCAGGGCCGTGCCCACCGCCCCGGCCAGACTCAGTCCAAAGGAGAACCAGCGTCCAACCAGGGCCTGGCGCACGCCAGAGTCACGCACTCTGACTGCACGCTCGGTGAACCGCGTCAACTCGTCGCGCTCGCGGCCAAAAATCTTCACCAGGAGCGCGCCGCTGACGTTCAGCGTCTCATTCATCAACACATTCATGTCCGCATTGTACGCCATGCGGTCCCGCGTGATGCGCCGAAGAAGCCTCCCCGCCCGCCGTGCCGGCAAGATGAACAGGGGCAGGATCGCCACACCCAGCAGCGTCAGCCGCCACTCCAACGAGACCATGATGATCAGAGTGGAAACGAGGGAAATGACGTTGGTCACAATGCTCACCAGCGTGCTGGTGATAGCCCGCTGTGCGCCCACCACGTCGTTGTTGAGTCGCGACATCAGCTCGCCAGTGCGCGTGTTGGTGAAGAAGCGGAGACTCATCCTCTGCAGGTGGGCGTAAAGTACCCGTCGCAGGTCAAAGATGATGCCTTCGCCGATCCTGGCGCTGAAATACCGCTGCAAGACCCCGATCAACCCGGTCAGAAGAGGAACCCCGATGATGCCGAGGGCAAGCCGGTTCAGTCTCGCCGCGTCCTGGTCGGGCAGGGCGTTGTCCAGGAGATCCCGGAAAAGTAGGGGCGGAATCAGTCCCAGAAACGCGGACACTGTGATTAAGGCGATCGTCACAGCCACCTGCCCCCAGTAAGGGCGGGCGTAGGCGGCCACACGCCGCAACAGCGTGCGGTTGATCGCCGGTCGATCGTGCTCCTCATCATAGCGGATGTACGCCCGCCATCCCGTTCCGTGCATTGCTCTAGACTCTATCGAGTGCTGCTTATCTCGTGATGGTGAAGAGAGGACATCTGACCGCGCCTGTCATTATCCACCTGATCCTGAATGCCATCCCGCGGGACCCGCGACACAAGTCCGGACTCCTGGAACAACTACGCGCCACCGCCCTGCTTGCCGCGGCCGCAGCGAAGGGATTCTGGGGGGGGGAGATGTGCGCGGGCCGCACAATGGCCCTCGGGCCCGCTCTCGCGACCCTCTTTCAGGAGAGCCCATGTTTCAGCTGGGCGGGGCTACCTGCCTCTGATGGAACCGGAGAGCGTCCCTAACGCCCGAGAAGAGGGAACACGAGCGCCATCAGGACACCGGCGGCGATCACGGACGCCACCTGGCCGGCAGTGTTCGCACCCAGGGCGTGCATCAAGAGGAAGTTCTGGTCGTCCTCCTCCCAGGCCACTTGCTGAACCAGCCGCCCGCTCATCGGGAAGGCACTGATGGCCGCGGCGCCCACCAGCGGGTTGATCCGCCGACCGGAGAGAACACAGATCAGTTTCCCGAACAGAATCCCACCGATGGTGTCGAGCGCAAAGGCGACCAGTCCCAGCAACAGCACCTTCACCGTGCCCAGGTTCAGGAAAGCCTCCGCCTGCATCGTCGAGCCGATGGTGAGACCCAAAAACAGGGTGACTGTGTTCCCAATCGATTCCCTGGCGGCCTTGCTGAGCCCTTCCACCACGCCCGACTCCTGCATCAGGTTCCCCAGCATCAGCGTCGCGATGAGAGGCGCGGCCTGGGGCAGGAAGATGCCTGCCAGAAGGGTCACCAGCACCGGGAAGAGCAGCACTGCCGTCCTGGAGACCGGTCGCGGCGTGTACGCCATGCGGATCCCCCGCTCGCTCCGTGTGGTGAAAAGCCGCATCAGCGGGGGCTGGATGATGGGCACCAGGCTCATGTAAGAGTAGGCAGTCACCGCCACCGCCGCGGCCAGCCCCGGTGTCTCGAACAGATGGTCCAGCCGGGCGGCCACGTAGATCACGGTCGGCCCATCGATAGCGCCAATGGCACCGATCCCGGTCGCCTCCGCCAGGTTGAAGCCGAGTAGGACCGACGCGATCAACGTGCCGAAGATGCCAAGGCAGCCCATCGCTCCAGCAAGCACAAAGATGGGCTGGCTCAGGAGCGGCCGCATATCCATCATGGCCCCCACGCCGAGAAAGATGAGCAGTGGGAAGAGCTCCGTATCAATCCCGACCTGCTTCAGCAGGCCAAACAGCCCCTGCGGCCCCACCATCTGAGCGGCGACGGGGAGGTTCCCCAGCATGCAGCCGAAGCCGATGGGCAGGAGCAGCGTCGGTTCGTACTTCTTCGCGATGGCCAGAACCATAAGGAGGCCGCCCACAGCCACCATAAGCGCCTGCTGCCAGGTGATGGTCAGCAAACCCCCCAGGAGCACACTGGTATCGATGCCGCTCATGGCTGTGCGTTGTCCTTGAACGCCAGCAGGGGATCGCCGTGAGCAACCCGGCCGCCCTCGGCGACGTGAATGACCTCGATGGCGCCCCCGCGAGGCGCGCGGATGACGTTGTCCATCTTCATAGCCTCAATGGTGAGAAGCGTATCGCCCGCAGCGACCCGCTGCCCGGGCCGAACTGCGATGGACTTGACCACCCCTGGGAGCGGGGAAGTGACCTCAGCCGTCGATGGGGGGACGGGCTGGGCCCTCGGTCTCTGTCCAGGCCCTGTTGGAGCCTGTCCGGCAGGCGCGGGGTCGACTTCCCTGACGGTGTCTTTCACCGTCTCAACTCCTACGGTGAGCATCTCTCCGTCCACCTCCACGCGCACCTCTTCTTGCCGAGGGTCGTCAATCACGTGAACCTCGAAGCGCTGATCGCCAAGCGTGATGCGGTATTGCTTCATCAGTTTCCTCTCACCAGTGCCGAGAATGCGTGATCACCGGACAAGAAGGGGCTACACGACCGGTTCCGATAGGGCTCGGAGCGCAACGTTTGCGATCACCTTCTCTCTTCCGGGGGAGCGCCTCACCGCAATGATCCCCCGGCCCAATACGATCAGTCGCTGTCCCCCGAGGAGACGGTACGCCGGTCACGCGTCAACTGTCTCTGGTGATGGAGCGTCCACCAGGCGCTGCTTTGTTCGTCGGCACGCGGCTCTCCAATGCCGCTCGTCTCCGCTTCCGCCCTCGCCAGCGCCACGGCAATCACGGCTGCCCTTTCTCTCTGCTGCGCCTCGTTCTTGTTGCGCGATGGTCCGGGATCAGGCCGGCGGTCAGTTGGTCGTTCGCGACCATCCTTGAGGAGCGCCGTCATGCCATACATCAGCCCGTACAGGACGCACATCGCCACGAGGAGCATCAGCATGCCCAGGCCAGACACGATCAGCGAGGTGACGAGTGGACTTTCCATCTTCGACTTGCCGATCTACTCCCCTGCCAGCCTGCCACCCACCATCTAGAGCGGGATATTCCCGTGCTTCTTGGGCAGTGGACTGGCCTGCTTATCCTGCAGGAAATCGAATACGGCCACCAATTTTGCTCGGGTCTCGCTCGGCAGGATCACGTCATCGACGTGACCGCTGGCGGCCGCCGCGTAGGGACTGCCAAACTGTTCATGGAAGTCCGATATGAGCTGCTCCCGTGCCTCCTCGGGATGATCCGACTGTGCCAGCCGCTTTCGGTAGAGAATGTTCACCGCGCCCTCGGCCCCCATCACAGCGATCTCCGCGGTGGGCCAGGCGTACACCATGTCGGTGCGAACGTACTTGCTGCTCATGGCAATGTAGGCCCCGCCGTATGCCTTGCGGGTGACCACACAAACCTTGGGCACCGTTGCTTCGGCATAGGCATACAGAATCTTCGCCCCGTGGCGGATGATTCCGCCATGCTCCTGCTCCATTCCAGGCATGAAGCCAGGGCAATCCACAAACGTGACCAGCGGGATGTTGAACGCGTCGCAGAAGCGGACGAAACGGGCGATCTTGTCCGAAGCGTCGATGTCGAGCACGCCGGCCAGGTGATCGGGTTGATTGGCGACCACGCCCGTTGGCGCGCCGTTCAGCCGAACGAAGCCCACGATCGCATTGGGGGCAAACGCGGCGTGCACCTCAAAGAAGCTCTCTCTGTCGAAGATGCTGGTGATCGCCTCGCGCATATCGTAGGGCTCACTTCCATCCGGCGGCACCAACACATCCAGTGTCGCGTCAGCCCGGTCCGGGTCGTCCTGTGTCCCGATTCGCGGCGGGCGCTCGGTGTTGTTGGAGGGTAGGTAGCTGAGGAGCTTCCGCGTCGTAGCGAACGCGTCCTCTTCGTCCGCGGCGACAAAATGGGCCACGCCGCTGACGGCTGCGTGGTTTCGGGCTCCGCCAAGCGTCTCGAGGTCGACGTCCTCTCCGGTCACTTCCCTGATCACCTCCGGACCGGTGATGAACATGTGGCTGATGCCTTCCGTCATGATGACGAAATCGGTCAGGCCCGGGGAATAGACCGAGCCGCCAGCACAGGGGCCGAGCATCAGACTGATCTGGGGAATGACGCCGCTGGCCTGCGTGTTGCGCCAGAACAGCTCGCTGTAGCCAGCCAGGCTGCGCACACCCTCCTGGATCCGCGCGCCCACGGAATCGTTGAGGGCGATGAAGGGCACGCCTGAACCAGTCGCCAGATCCATGACCTCGCACACCTTCTGTGCCTGCGCCTCCGAGAAGGAGCCGCCGATGACCGTGAAATCCTGTGCGGCCACAGCAACCTTCCGACCGTCGATCCGACCAAGGCCCACCACCGCCGCATCTCCAGGGATGTGCGGTCCCTTGGGTCGCCTCTCCTCCACGTAGGGGGCCACCTCCTGGAAGCTGCCGGGGTCGAGCAGCCGCTCGATGCGCTCCCGCGCAGTCAGCTTGCCCTTGGCGTGTTGCTTCTCAACGGCCTCTCGCCCCCCGCCCTCGCGGGTCAGCTCGCGATGTCGAAGTAGTTCCTGATTGAGGTCTCGGTTGAGGCTATCGACGTCATCGGCCGGTGCGGTGTCGACCATAGAGGGCCTCCTCCTGGACGGACCGTCTGGTGGCAAGTGCGCAATTGCTGTCCTGTTGGCGTGTACGGGCGATCTGCCCGCCGCAACACGCCCAGCTGTGGCGACAATGTGGGCCATTATAGGGGGGAAGCCACAGGTGGTCAAATTCGACCGACCGAAGAGACGCGCCAGAAGGGCTCCGGGGTACGTCTTTTGTGGTAGTCGGTACCCAATTCGTGGTAGAAAAGCGCCTCCATTCAACGCCTATTTCGGGGTATGCGGGTTACCTCTTTCTGGCGTTGTGGCCGCGAACGCAATCAGGTACCATTGCAGTGGTGGCTCTGTGCATCGACCTTCTCAAGGGCATGAAGCCAGGCCAGAGGACGGCGACCACTGGCCTCTCCCGAGGCTATCCGCTCTAAGTGTTGGATCCAGTGAGAATACTCCGCGTTTTCGCACCGGTCGTTCAAGCAGCCTTCCGTCCGAAAGACCTGACAATGGCTCTATTGAAGGAAGACGAACAAGGCCGGCCCGGTCCGCATCTCCGCGCCCAACGATCCCTCCGCTGCGGTCGGGATAGGCAGGGTGGCGGCGAGCACTTTCTTCAAGAAATCCAGCACCAATCCTCCATCGCGATCTAAGCCCGAAATCCGAGACGGGCTTGCGGGATTTCAACCCGGGTGATAGTCTACGGCCAACAGGGAGGTGACAAGCCTAACGACAGAACGCCCCATCAATCCACGATCAGGGACTAAAAAAGGTTCTCGTGAGCACGTATATGAGGAGAAAAGAGATGAAAGATAAGCGACTGAGCGTTCTTGTTCTGCTGGCGGTTTTGAGCCTTGCGGTCACCCAGTGCGGACCAGCGCCCACGCCCGAAGTCATCGTGCAGACGGTTGAGGTGGAGAAGGAGGTCGTCAAGGAGGTCGTCAAGACCGTCGAAGTTGAGGTCGTACAAGAGGTTGAGGTCACGCCCGAGCCACCGCCAGAACTCCCGGAAGGCACACTCACGATGGGCCTCTCAACCTTCCCCAATTCGCTCGACATGCCACTGGCGGCCGAGCGAAACGCGATCAACGCCTCCTGGCCACTCTATGACAGCCTGGTCTGGGTGGACGATCAGGGCAACGTCGTCCCCGCATTGGCCGAGAGCTGGGACATCTCCGAGGACGGCACAGAGTACACCTTCCACCTACGGGAGGGGGTCACGTTCCACAACGGCGAGCCGTTGACGGCAGATGCCGTGGTCTATTCCTGGGAACGAGGCTCGGGTCCCGAGATGACGTATAACTACCACTGGCAGGAGGCCGAGTCCGTCGAGGCCGTGGACGAGCTGACGGTAAAGATCGGCACCGGCGAGCCCAAGCCGCTCTTCATGCGCATCATGGGGCTGCGCTGGGCGATTGTCCCACCCGAATACACCGAAGAGGTAGGAGACGAGGGCTTTGCTGAGAGCCCGGTCGGCACCGGTCCGTTCAAGTTCGTGGAATGGGTGAAGGGCGACCGCATCGTCTACGAAGCCAACCTTGACTACTGGGAGGAGGGCGTACCCAAGGTCGAGAAGCTGATCTTCCGTCCGATCCCGGAGTCAGCTACCCGCGTAGCGGCCATCCAGACAGGAGAGGTGGACGTCGTGCAGCGCCTGACCGCCGAGGAGGCACAGGGTTTGCTCGGCCTGGAGAACGTAAAGGTGGTTCGCTATCCGACCGATCGTGTCTTCTACATTGCCTTCAACAACTTGACAACAGGGGAAGGCGAACCGACTGAGGATTCGCTGGTCCGTCAGGCCATGAACTACGCCGTGGACGTGGATGCCATCGTAGACGCGCTGTTCAGCGGCTATGCGCGACCGTCGACAGGCTACGTTACGCCGGCCAACTTTGGCTACGACGAGACGCTGGAACCGTACGGCTACGACCCGGAGAAGGCGAAGGAGCTTCTGGCAGAGGCCGGATATGCCGATGGGTTCTCCATGGGCTTCGCGTGCCCCTCCGGTGCCTATATCAACTTCGAGCAGGTGTGCGAGGCCGTGCAGGGCTACCTGGCCGAGGTCGGCATTGAGACGGATCTGGAGCTGATGGAGTCCGGCCAGTACTGGGACCTGGAGGCCAATAAGGAGCTGCCGCCGATGTTTGGTGATGGCTGGTCGGAGACATCCGGTGAGGCGCTGCCGCGGCTCCGGGGCGCGTTGATGGGTTGGGACGCAAAGTACTCGGCCTGGTATGACGAGGACCTGGCCGCGCTCCTGGATGAGATCCAGGTGACTGTGAACGACGAGAAGCGGAGGGAGCTCTATCTTGAGCTGCAGCAATACATGCACGATAACCCACCCTTCATATACCTCTACGAGCCCTACACGTTCGAGGCGATCAACTTCCGCGTTCGCCGCTACAACCCTCGGCCCGCCGAGGACTACTTCCTCAAGTATACGTGGGTCCTGGAGGAATAGGCCTCACTTGATTTGACTCAATAACGCGGCACAAGGAGGGCGCATCAAGCGCCCTCCTGCCGTAATCGTCCCTCTGATTTGGAACCGGCAGGGACTGTGCGGAGAGGAGCTATCAATGCAACGGTATTTTCTAGCCAAAATCGGCCAGTCTATCCTTCTCCTGTTTGGGGTCTTTGTCGTGGTGTTCATGATTGTTCGTGTCACAGGCGATCCCGCCTCCTTGATGCTGTCGCGAGAAGCGACCCCCGAACAGGTCGAGGCATTCCGAGAGAAGATGGGGTTCAACCGCCCCCTCGTCGTCCAGTTCTTTGACTTCGCCTCCAGGGCGATTCTCGGCGACTTCGGGAACTCCCTTCATTTCAGAACGCCAGCGCTTCCACTGGTGCTGGAGAGGCTGCCGGCTACTGTAGAACTCGCGGCCGCCGGGCTGCTGATGGCTGTGGTAATCGGCATCCCACTGGGCCTCGTGGGGGGCTTCACCCCCGGAAGCGTCGTCGATTCCCTCGGACGCGCCATCGCTCTGCTCGGTCAGAGCATTCCCAATTTCTGGTTGGCCCTGATCCTCATCTTATTCTTCGCGGTCCGGCTGGGCTGGTTCCCCTCGTTCGGCCGGGATGAACTGAAGTCGATGGTCCTCCCCGGCTTCGTCCTGGGACTCCCCACCATGGGCCAGCTCGTCAGGCTGACACGCTCGGCTGTCCTGGAAATCCGCGGCGAGGACTTCATCCGTACGGCCCACAGCAAGGGACTGGAGTTGAAGACGATCTACAGGAAGCACGTGCTGCGCAACGTCGCAATTCCCCTGGTCAGCGTGGTCGGGATCCAGTTTGGCTATATGCTGGGCGGCTCGATCATCATTGAGACGGTCTTTGCCTGGCCAGGGATGGGGCAGCTGCTTCAGCAAGCCATCGGATGGCGGGACTACCCGTTGATCCAGGCGGTGGCGGTTTTCACCAGTTTTGTTGTACTGGGGCTGAATCTGCTGACGGATGTGGCCTATGCTGTGATAGACCCGAGGATTCGCTATGGCAAGTAGAGAGACGACACCAAAACGGGGGGCTGATAGCCTCCTGGACGTCGAGCGCACCTTCTGGGACCGCCTGGCGTACCTAGGAAGACTATTTGGGCGCGACCGAAGCGGCCTCATGGGGGCGGTCTTGTTCCTGATCGTGGTGGTCGCCGCCCTGTTTGCCCCGCTGATCGCACCGTACGAACCGCTGGAGCAGAACCTGCGTGATGCGAAGCTGCCACCAGCCTGGGCTGAGGGGGGAAGTCGCGCGCACCTCTTTGGGACCGACAACCTGGGCCGAGACATCTTCAGTCGGATTCTCTATGGCACAAGAGTCTCGCTAACCGTCGGTTTCTTCGGCGTTCTCATCGCCAGCTCCCTGGGACTGGTGTTTGGGGCCATTGCGGGGTACATCGGGGGGCGGGTGGATTCGACGATCATGGGCATCGTCAACCTCATCCTTTCACTCCCGTACCTGCTTTTCGTCGTCGTCATCGCAGCCATCCTGGGGCGGAGCCTGTTGAATGTCATCCTGATATTCGGCATCACGGACGCGCCGATCTTTGCGCGAACGACACGCGGTGAGGTGCTCCGCATCCGTAACTCGGGCTATGTCGAGTCAGCCGTCAGCGCTGGCGCCCGTTGGGGGCGGATCGTGTTTGACCACATTATCCCCAACCTCATTGGCCCGCTCATCACGCTGGGCACGTTTGAGATGTCACGGATGATCTTCTACGAAGCGGGCCTGGGCTTCCTGGGTCTGAGCGTGCCGCCGAGCGTGCCGAGCTGGGGCAATATGCTGTCGGCCGGCCGCCAGTATCTGACTAGCTCACCCTGGATCGCCACCTTCCCCGGCCTGGCGATAGTTTTCACGTCGCTGGGCATGAACCTGCTCGGTGACTGGCTGCGCGACGTGCTCGATCCGCGCATGCGGCGGGCGAGGTAGGGGGTGAGATATGTCGACCGTACTGGAAGTCAATGACCTTTTGACCAGATTCCACACGCTGGACGGCGTCGTCCACGCGGTGAACGGCGTCAGTTTCGATCTGAAACAGGGGGAGACCCTGGGAATCGTGGGAGAGAGCGGCAGCGGAAAAAGCGTCACCATGATGTCGCTTCTCGGGCTGATCCCGATGCCGCCGGGCAGGATAGAGGGGGGCGAAGCCCTGTTCACAACCGACGACGAAACGCACGATCTGCTTCAGATGTCCCCGGCCGATCTGCGCGACGTACGCGGTGGCAAGATAGGGTTTGTCTTTCAGGATCCCATCTCCACCCTCAACCCCATCCTGACGGTCGGTGAGCAGATCGCCGAAGTTCTCACTCGCCACCTCGATCTGAGCAAACAGGAGGCACAGGCCAGGGCGATCAAGCTGTTAGCCAGCGTGGGCATTCCCGATCCAGAACTCCGCTATGACGCCTATCCATTTCAGTTCTCCGGCGGCATGCGTCAGAGGGTGGTGATCGCCATTGCCATCGCCTGCACGCCCGACATCGTCATCGCCGACGAGCCGACCACTGCCCTCGACGTGACGGTTCAGGCCCAGATCGCAGACCTCTTCCGACAGCTGCGGCGGGAACTCGGGGTTGCCATCATCTGGATAACCCACGATCTGGGCGTGGTGGCTGGCTTGGCCGACCGCGTGCTGGTCATGTACGGCGGCCGCGTGGCCGAGATTGCCATGGTGGATGACTTATATGAGAACCCACAGCATCCCTACACGATTGGCTTGCTCGGCGCCCTCCCCAGCCTGGAATCGAGGGAATCGAAGCGCTTGATCAGTATCAGAGGGGCACCTCCAGACCTGTTGATCCCCCTCGAGCACTGTCCGTTCGCCTGGCGCTGCGACTACGCATTCGACCGCTGCTGGGAAGAGATTCCTCATCTGCTTTCGGTGGGGAAGAGGCACCGGACAGCGTGCTTCTACGACCTGGAGAAGGGAGGCCCGCGCGATGTCTGAGAACGGCGCCATGCTGCAGGTGGTCAATCTTAAGAAACACTTCCCAATTTCCAGTGGCTTTCTGGGCCGGCAGGTGAAGCTGGTGAAGGCTGTGGACGGTGTCTCTTTCACCATCGACAAGGGTGAGACGCTGGGACTGGTGGGAGAGAGCGGCTGTGGGAAGTCCACGGCAGGCCGCGCCATCCTCCAGTTGCAGGAACCTACGTCGGGCCAGGTCTATCTGATGGACAAGGAGCTCACGCAGGCGAGCCCGGACGAGGTGCGCGAGCTGCGGCCCAGGATGCAGATGATCTTTCAGGACCCCTACTCCTCGCTCAATCCGCGCCATTCTGTGGGCAAGATCGTGGGCGAGCCCCTGGTGATCAATGGCATCATGGATAGAGGGAGTAAGGAGCTGGCCTCCAGGGTGGCCGAGTTGCTGGAACTGGTAGGGTTGGACCCCGTCTACGTGCGCCGCTACCCACACGAGTTCTCAGGGGGTCAGCGGCAGCGAATCGGCATCGCCCGTGCCCTGTCCGTGAATCCGGACTTCATCGTGTGCGACGAGCCGATCTCTGCGCTGGATGTATCGATCCAGGCGCAGGTCGTGAATCTAATGCAGGACCTTCAGGAGCAACTGGGCCTTACGTATCTGTTCATCGCCCACGACCTGAGCATGGTCAAGCACATCTCGCACCGTATTGCCGTGATGTACCTGGGCAAGATCATGGAGCTGACGGACCGCAATACTCTGTTCGAAGCTCCTTTGCATCCGTATACTCAGTCGCTCAACTCGGCGGTGCCCGTGCCCAACCCGAAGCTGGAACGAAGGCGGCGGCGGTTCATACTTAAAGGGGAGCCCCCCAGCCCGGCGAATCCCCCCTCGGGCTGTGTCTTCCACCCCCGCTGCCCACTTGCCGAAGAGCAGTGCATCAAGGAGGTACCGAGTTTCCGCGAGATTCATCCAGGGCACTTCGTGGCGTGCCATCTGGCCGACACAGAGGGTGGCAGTCAGATCCCAGCGGGCACGGTCCTCGCTTCTGAGGTAGACTAGCGGAGGTAATGCATATGGAATTCCCTCTGAACGCTGACGTCCACTGCAGCGACGGGCGGTGCGGCCGGTCCACGTACGTCGTCCTGAATCCTGCCACCGAAGAGATTACCCACCTCGTCGTGCAGGAAAAGCGACCGTCGCGAGCCGAAAGGCTGGTACCCGTTCAACTGGTCGAAAGAACTGCCGCGGAAGTGATACTGCTGAACTGCACACTGGAGGAGTTCACGAATCTGGAATCGTTCAATCAGACGGAGTTCGTCTACACAGACCTACCCCACCACGCCAGGGACCCGAGCCTGACGGTGCTCTGGCCATACACTGTGCCGGCGAAGCGGGTCGTCGACCAGAGAGTTAGGCCCATCCCGCCCGGCCAGCTGGCCGTTAGGCGCGGCGCCCGCGTGAGAGCCACTGATGGGCGCGTTGGTACGGTAGATGAATTCGTGGTCGATCCGGATAGCGGAAACGTCACCCATCTGGCCATGCGAGAAGGTCACCTGTGGGGCGACAGGTTGGTCTGCATACCCGTGGACGACGTTGACCACATTGAGGAGACGGCGGTTCACCTCAGGATAGACAAAGACACTGTTGCGGCCCTCCCCTCCATTCTAGTCAAGCGCAGCTGGGAGTAGCGGAGTCCGATGTTCCGGGCTGCCAGGAGGATACTCGTGGCGCCCCACGCAGTGCCCGCTACCGTGCCGAATGGCATTCGCCGCGGGTCGTCGAGCTACCCGCGGACACGAAACACCGCGCCAACACGCATTACGGCCCAACCAGTAAGGCAAGCTCAATGTCAGATCCTCTACCAATCAGCATAGCCGAAGGCGTCAAGCTAGTGAAGAATGTCCTTATCCCGGTGCGAGACGGTGTGCGACTGGCAGCCGATCTCTATATGCCAGACGGCGCAGATGCCGACGGACCGTTCCCGGCAGTGATGGAACTCAAGCCCTATCGGAAAGATGACATCAACCTGGAGAGCCGGCCGTTATACCTGGTCCTGCCCCGTCACGGATACGTCATGGTCTGCGTGGACGTGCGGGGCACCGGTGGGTCAGAGGGGATCACCAGCGACGAATACACGCTCCAGGAGCAGCTCGACGGCTACGACGCCGTCGAGTGGGTCGCGGGGCAGCATTGGTGCAACGGACACGTCAACATGATCGGCATCTCCTACAGCGGTTTCACCGCGCTCCAGGTCGCTGCGCACGACCCACCTCATCTGACGAGTATCATCTCCATCGACTTCACGGACGATCGGTATACGGATGATTGTCATTACCGGGGCGGCTTGCTCCGCATGTACTACGATATCGCCTACTATGGGGGGCAGATGGTCGCCCGCAACGCCCTGCCGCCCGACCCCGATGGACTTGGGGACACGTGGGCGCAGAACTGGGCCCAACACCTGGCCGGTAACGAGCCGTATCTCCTCAAGTGGTACCGACATCCGATTGACGGTCCGTACTGGCGACATGGCTCGGTGGGCGATGCGCCGGAGCGCATCGGATGCCCTGCG
>Ga0207796_1000196_pt1 | contig 26460 bp, 21 predicted proteins | sample Pon1CUnioCityCA_6_FD_187274 | JGI IMG/M metagenome (GOLD analysis project Ga0207796, IMG submission 187274) | Marine sediment microbial community from Union City, CA, USA - Pond 1C Sediment 1 (SPAdes) | ecosystem: Environmental > Aquatic > Marine > Intertidal zone > Salt pond sediment ... | reverse complement strand
CGGTCATCTTTCTCAGCTGCTCCTATTTCGAAAGAATCAGCCCCGGTCGCAATCCAGCTGGCGGCTTCTTGTCCAGGCTGATAGCTGCGGGAGGTAACTTTCACCCATTCAGCAGCCATGAACACAGAGTAAAAACCCACGCCAAAGCGCCCGATAACATCCATCAGTGTGGTTTCATCACCTTTTGCCGCTTCCAGGAACGCCTTAGCGCCGGATTGGGCAATCGTGCCCAAATTGGTTTGCAGTTCCTCTTTGGTCATCCCAATCCCGCTATCCGATATGATGAGGATTCCCCGCTCTGGATCAAATTCCAGCCTGATTTCCAGGTCACGGGAAGGATCATGGATTTCGTGCTCAGTTTGCCGAACAAAACGCATCTGCGTTAAAGCGTCTGAAGCATTGGAAAGAAGCTCCCTGAGAAAGATTTCTTTTTTGGTATAGAGAGAGTGAATGAGAATGTTTAATAGCTGCTTGATTTCGGTCTGAAAAGCAATTGGACCGCTAGAATCTTTTAACGAGGGAACTTTATTATCAACCATGAGATCCTCCACATAAACCTTCCCTTTCAATTTACCGCATGAATATTAACTTGCCATAAGAATAAGAAAACCCGGGCAGGAGCAGCCCGGGCTTAGCCAGCGAGAAGCACGATTTTTTTATTTACGAATGATGGCATCTGTCATGCGCACGGTCCTGATCATTTCCCTGACATCATGGACGCGAACGATATCCGCACCGCGAGTGATCCCTACAGACACCGCTGCCGCCGTGCCTTCCACACGCTCATCGGGTGGCAAATCCAGTGTATAGCCGATGAATGACTTTCTAGAAGGACCCAGGAGCACTGGATAACCCAGATCCCGGATCTCGTTCAAACGGTTGACCAGCTCCAGGTTCTGCTCCACGGTTTTTCCAAAGCCTATTCCTGGATCAAGGATGATCTGATGATCAGGAACACCTGCCCGGTGAGCCAGTGCAACACTCTCCAGCAGCTCAGATTTGACATCCTCCAGTAAGTTGTCATATTCCACACCAATATAGCGACCACCTAACTTTTCTTTGATAGCGGCGTTATTGGGGTTGCTGCGATTATGCATCAAAATCAAAGGGGCTGCTGCCTCCTTAGCTACTTCCCCCAGTAAAGGGTCCACCATCAATCCCCAGACATCATTCAGAATGGATGCTCCGGCTTTGATCGCTTCTTGCGCCACAGTAGATTTATAAGTATCAATGGAGATCAAAGTATCAAATTCTTCCGCCAGAGACTGGATTACAGGGAGGACCCGATCAAGCTCTTCCTGGGCAGAAACAGCTGCCGCCCCGGGGCGGGTGCTTTCTCCACCCACATCTAGGATATCCACACCCGCATCGACAAAATCACGGGCCTGCCTCAAGATGACCTCCAGATCCCGCTCAGCCAGGCCATCCCCAGAAAAGCTATCCGGAGTGATATTCAAGACACCCATCACATAGGTCCGCATCCCCCACTCAAAAGTAAAATTATTTACGGTAAGGTTTTTCATCGTGAGATACCCCTAGAAAGTTAACAGAATGCATGATCCTAAAACCTGTATTTTTCTACAATTCTGCATGTTAAGGATCCTGCATCCTTGACATCAATCTTATGCTGCTCCATTATACTATTGTAGATGAGGGGGTCTCTAATAAAGGCTGAAGAAATCAAATCACCTGGTTCTTTTTCAAGATGATTCGCATAGGAAGAAAATAGCTAATATAGAAATCATCGAAGTCTCACTCGCTGTCCATCACGCGCAGCCTGGAACTGGTGTTCGCTTCTACAATCCTCCTCTGACAGACAGGATCAAGGAGGATCTCTTTGGCGATCATCGACCTGCGGTCCTGGCGGGAATAAGCATAACAGGACGAGAAAGGCCAATATCGATAATCAGATACGACCCCATGGATCTGGGGATTTTGATGAATGTAGACAATCAGGTCACAAATTAATTCTTTCTTCCAGGGGACTATGCGGACCACTCCTTTATTGAACAAATTCCCTGATCGCTGATAGGTTTGTTTGGAATATTTCATGTAAGCCTTGAACATGCCCACAAATTGACCCCAGAGCATCTCCCTCTCGGAATAAACATATTCGATTTTCTCCATTTCCTTGATGCGCAGTAAAAGGTGAAAATGGGTTGGAAGCAGACAATACCCGTACAGATACGCAATGGGGGAAATATATTTCTGATACAGATCCAGAAAAGCATAATAATCTCCTTCCAGGGGAAAGAGGGCTTGATTAAGATTTCCCGGATAATAAAGGTGATAACAGCAGCCAAAATAGAGTTTTTCCTGGATCATTTTCCCCCTCCTAAAATAAAGGACACGGTTTATGGTGCACCGTATCCTCATTTTTCCTGGCAGCAAGTTCTTAAGGGATCTCTTTTTCAATCCCTTAAGAGCAGAATCAAATCACCTCTGCAAAGGGATCCCGACGCAAGAACTGCCCTTGACCTCGTTTCCCTAGCCATTGGTCTCCATCCACAATACACTCACCCCGCAAGAAGACCTTGTCCGGATAGCCATGCAGCTTCCATCCCTCATAGAGGTTATAATCTGTCCTCTGGTGGGCAACATCTACCCCATAAACCAATTCTTTATCCGGATCCCAGATCACGAGATCTGCATCCGACCCGGGTTTTAAACAACCTTTGCGGGGATAAAGCCCAAATATCCTGGCCGGGTTGGTGCTGGTATAAGCCACGAATTGATTGGGAGTGATCCGCCCTTTGACAACGCCTTCTGTCCAGAGGATTGGCATTCGATCAGCGACCCCTGGCAGCCCATTGGGTATCTTAGTGAAATCATGAGCTCCTAGCTCTTTGCCGGGGATTTTCACTTCCTGCCCCTCATAGATGATGGACTTTGTGCCGTCATAGAAAAATGGACAGTGATCGGTCCCAATGGTCTGGATCGTGTTCTCCTCTAAACCCTGCCAAATACGCTGGTTGTCAGTTTCAGTGCGCATGGGTGGGGAGCAGATCCACTTGGCGCCATCCGGTCGCATGAGATGATTCTCATTGAAGAAGAGATACTGGGGGCAGGTTTCTCCCATCACTGGGGCATGATGAGCCCTGGCATAGGCTAGCTGATCGATGCCGCCGGCAGTATTGAGGTGAACAATATATAGCGGGGCTTTTGCTTGAGCGGCCAGAGCCGCGCCGCGCAATACCGCTTCCACCGCACCCCAGGCGGGTCGGGTGCGGGTATGCCAGATCGGTTCCGTATGCCCTGCTTCAAGCGCCTCATTAACCAGGACATCAATCACATCGCCGTTCTCAGCATGCATCATGGTCAGGAAACCATGTTTAGCAGCGATCTTCATCAATTGGAATATTTCCCCATCCTGCAAACGCAGGCGGTTGTTATAAGCAGTGAACACCTTCAAAGTGGTCACGCCGCTTTCCAGGATAGCTGGGATCTGGGCGGCAACTTTTTGATCGAAATGGGTGATGTTGATGTGGAAACTGTAATCGATGGCTGCCTTGGGGTCAGCTTTGGCACGAAGTTCAGCAATATTTTTCAATAAATCCGGGTCTTTATCCTCTACAAAATCCATCACGGTAGTGGTCCCGCCAAAAGCCGCTGCTTTGTGGCCAGTGTAATGGTCATCAGAAGAAACCGTGTCGAACATGGCCAAATCCAGATGCACATGGGGGTCGATACCGCCCGGCAGGATATATTTTCCTTTGGCGTCAATTTCTTTCGCATCAGACAGGTCAAGTTTCTTGCCAACCTTCGCTATCTTTCCATTCTCGATCAGCAAATCCGCTTCTTGAGTCTCTTCAGGAGTCACAAGTTGACCATTTCTAATCCATGTTTTTGCCATACGCCTATCCTTTGCTGAATCAACTTTCGTGTTTTTTTTGCAGCTGAATTATACCTCAGACTCTTTTCCCTAACTTTAAGCACTCAGGACTGATCTGGGATCCCCAGCAAGGCAGTGAGGACTTCCAGGGATAGGTTCTCCCAATCGTCACACCTTGCCTGGTAATCAGTCTCCTCTTTGGACCTTTCCCTCAGTGCTCTCCATAATCGCCTTCTTTCAGCAGGTTTGACAGTCAGATCGGTTAATTCCCTGGCCTTCTGAAAATACTCGCCTGTGGTATACAAAAAAGTAAACCGCTTCCAATCCCCTGCCATAATTGGCTGATCCAATCTGCAGAACCCCCCCAGCTGGATCTTAAAATACTCCTCATCAGCCCGGGGGTGATCCTGTTCTTCATGGAGCAGCTCTCCCCTGGAGGTAAGTTCATGACCCAGCACCGGCGCAAAATATTCTACCTGCCACTTATGTCTCCGAAAGGATGCCGGCTGGTAAAAAGCCAGGAAATCCACATTTAATATTCGCGGTGCTGTCTGGAATGGGATCCGGTACCAACCCAAAACACGGGCAAAGTGCAGATCGTTTGGAGAAGGAACGATCGCAACCAGGATCAATGCGTCCGGCGAGAGATAAGGATCGATCATGTTTCCCCCTTTTTTTCCATTATCGAGGGCTTTCAGCCACATTTCAATAGGTTGATATTTTTTTATGTCCCTGCCAGGTCGTCCTGCGGACTCCTCGCAACGACAATAGAAAAAAGCGGTCTCCATCACGGAAACCGCTTTTTAAGTACTACAGCTCAAATAGACTAGATCAGACCGACCTTAGCATTGAACTCAGTGATCAATTCATCGATCTCAGGGATCTGCTTCTGGAAATTCGTCCAGTAATCCTTTTCATACCATTGCGCCTGGATCTCTTCAAAGGTCTTACCTTGCTGTTCAACCCAGGTGAAGTATTTCAGGTTGTGGACCCGACGCTGATCCTGATAGGTCAGATCCTGAAGATAATTGGGGGTCAAACCACAGATGTACATGGCGTGGGTTTGAGCAGCGTCCATCTCAGTGTATTCCCCGATCTCCTCGTGCATTTCCTGCAAACGGCTCTCATAGAGTTCCATGGAATCAGTCCAGACTGTCAGAATGACATCGCTGTGATCCATCTCATAATACTTGGCCATTTTGATTGCCATCACAGTATTGGCAATACTGGAAAATCCCAGCAGGTCCAGCTGGTTGACCAACTCTTCAGGCACACCGGTCTTGACCAGATATTTCCTCCCAGCGGGTTCATTGAACAACCGGGCCAGATTAACAACCGTGTTGTCATCAATCGCCATGATCATATCTGTGTTTTTCATGTTGTGAATCCAAGGCACATGTTTGTCCCCAATACCCTCGATACGGTGCGCTCCAAACCCATTCTCGAGCAGGGTTGGGCACTGCAGAGCCTCTCCAGCAACGTTAATGCTGCCAGGGAAGAGCTGCTTCATGTAATCGCCGCAGCCCAAGGTGCCCGCTGAACCAGTAGTCAGGGTCAATCCTCGATACTCATCTTTGGGACCCAGGACCTCCTGGAGAACTTCTTCCATAGCATGTCCTGTGACCTCGTAATGCCACAAGTAGTTCCCAAACTCATCAAACTGGTTGAAGACAAAGACATTATCACGTTCTGCCCGCAGCTCCCAGACTTTATCATAGATCTCTTTTACGTTGCTCTCAGAACCAGGGGTAGCGATGACCTCTCCAGCTACCTTACCAAGCCAATCAAACCTTTCCCGGCTCATACCTTCTGGCAGGATGGCAATCGATTCGCAAGCCAGCAAGGAAGCGTCATAGGCCCCACCACGGCAGTAGTTGCCGGTGGAGGGCCACACAGCCTGGTGGAAGGTCGGGTCAAACTGACCAGTGATCAGGGGAGGCACAAGGCAGCCGAAAGTCGCGCCAACTTTGTGTGCACCTGTGGGAAACCATTTCCCGACCAGGGCGATAATGCGGGCATCCACACCAGTCAGGCTGGAGGGCAGCTCAACATAATTGACACCCCCAAAACCCCCTCCCTTAACAACCGGCTCATTTTTCCATGTGATCCGGAACAGGTTGCGGGATGTGATATCCCATAATTCTATTTTCTTTAATTCTTCTTTTACGCTGTCCGGAATCAAATCCGGGTTCTTCATCTGAGCGAATGTGGGAACAATGATATTCCGCTCCCTGGCTCGCTGAACCGTTCTTTCTAACTGTTCTTTGTTAATCCGCAGATCGATCATGTTTTTTCCTTTTAGATTTGATTAAATATTTCTACTAGCAAAGTTGTTTATCCCTTTGTCTTTTCTTCTTGGCCCTGCTCCACCTCCAAATCCTTTCGCACGATATATAAAGGTCTATCTTTCGCTTCATCATACAAGCGGCCCACATATTCCCCCAACATCCCCAGGGATATCAACTGCACGCCTCCCAGGAACAAGACCGCGATCAAAGTTGCGGCCTGGCCTGACAGCAGCTGGGAACCAGCCAACCGCAGGATGATCACAATCAGGAACGTCACAACACTACTTCCTGCAGCAATGAATCCCAGATAAGTGGCCAGCTGCAGTGGAAAGTAAGAAAATCCTGTAATTGCATCACTGGCTAATCTGAACATCTTTTTTAGAGGGTATTTTGTCTCCCCCGCATACCTTTCTGCCCGTTCATATTCCACGCCTGTTTGCCGGAATCCCACCCAGACCGACATCCCGCGCAGAAAACGATGCTTCTCCCTCATGCCATTCATGACCTCGACCACTTTGCGATCCAGCAAACGAAAATCTCCTGTGTCCATGGGAAGATTTACATCTGTGATGCGCTGGATGGTGCGGTAAAAAGCAGCGGCTGTAAAGAGCTTGAACCAGGTCTCTCCTTCTCGTTTTGACCTGACCGCGTAAACCACCTCATAACCCTCTTTCCATTTGGCAATCAGATCCAAAATGACTTCCGGGGGGTCCTGCAGGTCAGCATCGATAATTATCACAGACTGTCCTCTGCTGTAGTCCAATCCGGCTGTAACAGCGATCTGGTGTCCAAAGTTGCGGGCAAAGATCACTGGTATGACTTTTTCATCTTTAGCTTTTAAATCCAGGATTGCCTGAGTAGACCCGTCAGAGGAACCGTCGTCAACCATCACGAATTCCCAGGCTTCCCCGGTCCTGTTCATTACCTCCGATACCCGTTGATATAAAGCCGGGATATTTTCAATCTCATTGAAAATTGGAGCAATGATCGTATAGGTTGGTTTCATATTCATGATCTACCCACCTTTCCTGGTTGGATACAGGATTAGCTAGTAAGTAATTTCTTAACACTCTCTAAACTGGGCGGAATCACAGGTGCATCTCCCGCCGCTTGTTTTGCTGCCTTGACATCCTTTAATCCACTTCCCGTATTCATGACCAGAATCGGGTCATCGACTGCAACCAGACCGTCTTCCAGGGCTTGCTTCAAACCAGCATAGGCTGTTGCCCCTGCTGGTTCAGCAAAGATCCCTACCTCTCCCAGGTCGGAGATCGCTTGCAGGATCTGTTGGTCTTTTACCGCAAGATACGCTCCCGCAGTTTGAGTGGCTGCCCGTAACGCTCTCAACCCATCACTTGGCATATTCACAGATATGCTGTCTGCCAGCGTGGTCGCGGATACCGGGAGGATCTCTTCTGTGCCAGATACAAATGCATTATAGATGGCAGCTGATCCAGTCGACTGGACCCCAAAGATCCGCGGCATGTGTTCAATTTGCCCGATCTCGTCAAGATCCCGGAAACCTTTATGGATCCCTGAAATGATATTACCATCCCCAACAGAAACAAAGACGCACAAGGGGCGATCGAGGTCAGCAGACAATAAAACCTGCTCCCAGATCTCGAAGGCAGCGGTTTTTTTACCTTCCGCGGTAAAAGGGTTATAGCCCGTGTTGCGGTTGTACCAGCCAAATTCAGCTGTCGCCTCCAGTGAAAGCTGGTAAGCGGCATCGTAATTGTCATCGACCAGGATCACCCGGGCGCCGTAGATCAGCAGTTGGGCGATCTTGGCTGGGGGAGCTGTTTTCGGGGCAAAGATCACCGATTCCTGACCCACGGCGGCAGACATGCCTGCCAGAGCAGCACCTGCATTGCCGGTGGAAGCTGTGACGATCACCTCCGCACCAATTTCCCGGGCCCGGGCAACCAGAATTGCGCTGGCCCGATCCTTGAAGGATGCTGTCGGATTGCTGCTTTCATCCTTGATCCATAATTGATTGACCCCTAATTTGTCCTTCAACTGCGGAGGAGAAAAAGTGGGTGTCCAGCCAGCAGAACGAAGTGTTGTGCCTTCTCCGATCAAACCAGAAACTGGGATCAGGGGAAAATAGCGCCACAAGGAAGCTTCCCTCGTGAGGATCAAATCCTCAGTTTTTTTCTTCTTCAACTTCTCATAATCGAGGACGACATCCAGAATCCCATTATCATCCGGGCAGGTGTAAGTCACCTCATCCGGGTGGAAGCTCTTCCCGCAAATCGAACAGCAATAACCGATAAAACTTCCCATCTTATTCCACTCCTTCTTTGACGCCAGCCATCAGTAACCCCAGTTTCTCTGGAGTCGCTTCTTCCCGCGATAAGACACCCATGATCTGTCCTTCATAAATCACTGCAATCCGGTCAGCCAGGGCAAAGATCTCATCCAGATCCTCCGAGATCAGCAGCACCGCTGTGCCAGTTTTCCTCTCTTCCAGCAACCGCTCCCTGACATATTCTGTTGCTCCCACATCCAATCCTCTGGTTGGTTGAGCAGCAACGATCACCCGCGGCTCCCGGGATATTTCTCGAGCGACCACGACTTTCTGGATATTCCCTCCAGAGAGGCTTTTTGCCAATGTGTCCTGGGAGGGTGTTTTGATCTGGAAATTATCGATCAGTTTTTCACTGTGCTTTTCGATCGCTTTTAAATCCAGCAGGCCTTGATTTGAAAAGGGTTTCTTGTGGTGTTCTCTCAAGATCAAGTTTTCAGCAACAGTAAAATCTTTGATCATTCCATCTTTCATGCGCTCTTCCGGAATATAGGAGAGCAAACGGTCGGTTCGGGAGGCAGGTGGCAGATCCGAGATATCTTCCCCATCCAGCTCGATCGATCCACTGGTAGACTCCCGCAAGCCGGTGATCACTTCTGCCAGCTCGCGCTGACCATTGCCTGAAACACCAGCAATACCCAGGATTTCCCCTGAATGGACTTCCAGATCCACACTCCGCAGACCGGGTGTGCCGCGATCGCTGCGGCAGGATACATCCCTGACAACCAATCTGGGCTCGCCACGGTCCACAGTCTCTATTTCCGGTCGGAAATCCACTTCACGGCCCACCATCCAGCGAGCAAGGTCGGCTTTGGTTGCATCAGCGGTCAGGTAAGTGCCAACCTTTCGACCATCACGGAGCACGGAAACACGATCACTGATGTCAATCACCTCATGCAGCTTGTGGGAGATGAAGATCAACCCATGCCCATCCTTAGCCATCTCCCGGATAATCACAAAGAACTCATCCACTTCTTGCGGGGTTAACACAGCTGTGGGTTCATCCAGGATCAATAAGGCAGCCCCTCTGTAGAGGGCTTTGATGATCTCCACTCGCTGCTGCTGGCCAACAGAAAGCTGCCAGATATAAGCATCGGGATCAATATCCAGTCCATAGATCTTGGCCAGATCAAGGATCCGCTCTGTGACTCGATCGAGGTCTGTCAATGGTCCCCTGGAGGACTTCAAACCCAGCGCTACGTTCTCAGCTACAGTGAGGGATTCTACAAGCATAAAATGCTGGTGGATCATCCCAATCCCATTACTAATGGCATCTGTTGGAGATTGAATATTGACTTCCTCTCCATTGAGCAGGATGCGGCCTTCATCAGCATGGTACATCCCGTAAAGGACCTTCATCAAGGTGGTTTTGCCGGCTCCATTCTCGCCCAGCAGGGCATGCACCTCTCCGGATTTGACAGAAAAATCCACCTGACAATTTGCCAGTACACCTGGAAACCGTTTGGTGATGCCAAGCATTTCGAGATGATCTATCCGGGTATGGCCCGAAGGAAGGATATTTGTTTCTTCCATTTGCGATCCTTTTTTTGTCTGGATTTAGTGAACACCTTTGAAAAACAGAGCTGGTCTGCTTTTCAAACCTGTCCATTAATCTTCTTTATTCTCCCCTCCCCCCCATAAAAAGAGGGGAAGGGAGAATGGCAAGATCGATCAGCTTTGCAGCTGTTCGATCTGTTGATTCATTTACTCACCTAGCTCGATGGTAATGCTCCCGTCAATGATCCCATTGATGGTATCTTCGGCTAAGGTCTGAACCTCTGCTGGCAACTCGAAATCCGAATTGAACTCGATCACCTCACCGCCGTTGGCCAGGTCGATCACAAAGGATGTACCGCCCAGAGTGCCGGCATCGATCAAATCCAGGATCTCATTCAAAACTACATCCCAGCGGTAGACCTGGTTAGCAACCACAACGCTGGGAGCCAACTCAGTCTGCGAAGCCTGGGTACCAAACCACAGAACCCCGCTCTCTTCCGCCACACCGATTGCACCTACAACCATCTGGGCGGTGCCGGTCAGTGCATCAGCGCCTGCAGACACGTGCGTATTGGCTGCTTCTGAAGCAAGGGCAACATCCGAGAAAGAACCGATGTAGTTGACATTAACCACAAGGTCGGGATCAGTTGCTGTCGCACCAGCAATAAAGCCATCCACATACAGTTTGGCATCACCGGTCTCGATCGGTCCAACCACACCCAGCACACCGCTCTCAGAGAGACTGGCAGCGATCACGCCATTCACATAGCCGCCCTCCTGGGAAGCTGCTTCATAGGCAAAGATGTTGTCAATTCCAAAGGTATCCACCGTGGTTCCCCAGGCAAAGCTGGTCTCAGGGAAGTCCGGAGCGATCTCCTGCAGAGAGCTGCCGTACTGTGAACCGTGAGCGATCACCAGATCATAGCCCTCAGATGCGTAATCGCGGATCGCCGCTGCGGCGTCATCGACTACAAACATACTCTCTGAGTAGTCAAAGGTCATGGCTTCCTCGCCACCCATTTCTTCCTGGATCATGATCAGAGCATCATACATGGACTGGCTGAAAGCCAGGTCATTGATGGCGCTGGGCATAACCACAGCAATCCGGAATGGTTCAGTCTCTTCCGCGGCTGGTTCTGATTCATCCGGCTGACAGGCACTCAGCAAGACGGCCAGGCTAAGTACTACGACAAACAAAAATCTAAACTTTTTCATTCTTTTCTCCTCACAATGTGATTTGATCAATAAATATTCGTTACTTGAAATAACTGTTTTTCCAGAAACACCTCCTTGAATGAGCTTATTCTCCTCTGTCAAAAGGTTTTGTTAGCGCAGATGGAGACCGAACCCTGGATACTGTCAGCACCAGCACCAGGATGGTCAGGATATAAGGCATCATCACTGCGATGTCAGGTGGGATAGGGATCCCCAGCACCTGGACCCAGAGTTGAAGCGAGTTGACCAAGCTGAATAACAAAGCTCCGCCAAGCACACCCCAAGGACGCCAGGCCCCGAAATAGACCAGGGCAACAGCGATAAAGCCTAATCCGCTGGTCATGTTTTGCTGAAATACATTTAATAAAGCAATCGATAGGGAAGCACCAGCCACACCGGATAAAGTCCCTCCCAGAATTATCGTGAAATACCGCACCCGGGCCACACTGACACCCAGAGAATCAGCTGCTTCCGGGTTTTCACCCACAGCCCGGATCTTCAGCCCCAAAGTGGTCTTATTGAGCACAAACCAGGCCAGCGGAACAAGCAGCAAGGCAATATACACCAGCAGGTTTTGGCGGAAGAAGATCTCCCCGATGACCGGTAGATCACTCAGCACCGGGATCTGGACTTTCGGAAAACCCTTAACTGTTTCTACCGTGCCAAGCAGCTTCTGGAACAGCAGATCGCTCAATCCCAAGCCAAAAAGATAAAAACCGATCCCGCTGATTCCCTGCTCCGCCTTTAAATTAATGGTCACAAACGCCATCGCCAAGCCCATCAAGGCGCCTACCCCCATGGCTGCCAGCACTCCCAGCCAGAGATTTCCAGTGGTGAGAGCGATAAAAAAGGCTGCAAACGCGCCCAGCAGCATTTGTCCTTCAACTCCTAAATTCAAAACACCACTGCGCTGGGAGAAAGTCTCTCCAATTGCGGCATAAAGATAGGGGGTTGCCAGGCGGATGCCGGAGGCCAGGATTCCCACCAATACAGTCATAGAAAAGAGGTCAGAGATCATGCCATCACCTCCGGTTTGTCCTCTGGATCACACTCTTCCTCTTCAGGTGGTTGATCTTCCAGCTCCCTGGCAGCAACTGCCATGCGCCTTTTTTGCCTTCGTCTGCGCCAGATCTCACTACTGACCACAAAAACAACCACCAAACCATTGAGGGCAGTGATCAGGGCCGAGGGGACTTGAACCACGCGCTGCATTTTATTCGCCCCCACCAGAAGAGCACCAAACAGGATCGAGGCGGGTATGGTCCCCAGGGGATGCAGCTGTCCAAATAAAGCGGCAACAATGCCATTAAAACCAGCGCTGCCAGTAAACCCGGATGCGGATCCATCGGTGATCATCCGGTAATTCACCCCGTAAACCTGCATCACACCAGCCAATCCAGCAAAGGCGCCGCTCAAGACCAGCGCCAGCACAATATAATTTTTGACCTTGATACCAGCATAACGGGATGCATCCGGGTTTTGCCCCACTGCCCGGATCCGGTAGCCCCAGGATGTCCGCCAGAGCAGGATATACACCAGCACAGCCAGGATCACAGCAATCAAAGCTCCCAGGTGGAGACGGGTAGGTATCCAGCGGGGCAGCCGGAAGGCATCCAGCAGCCTGGCCGTTTGGGGGATCTTGGATGCCAGTTCAGCCTGGGCGGGGTCGATCATCGGTCCTCGCAGCAGGAAATTCATCAGCTGGACAGCGATAGCATTCATCATCACCGTACTGAGGATTTCATTAACCTTAAAATAAGCTTTCAAAAAACCAGGTATGCCGCCCCAAATCGCTCCACCGATGAATCCAGTGATCAACGCCAGAGGGATGACGGCCCAACCGGGCCAGTCCGTCAGTGTGATCCCAATCAGCGTACCAAGGATCGCGCCAACGATCATCTGCCCTTCCCCACCGATATTGATCACATCTCCCCGGAAAGAGATGCAGATCCCCAGGCCCACCAGAAGCAGCGGGGTGGCTTTGACCAGGGTTTCCGCCACTGCGTTCTGGCTGCCAAAAGCCCCGTCCCACATCGCCCGATAGGCCTCAAGAGGGTTGACCTTTAACAGCAGGAGCATGATCGCTCCCACCAACAGGGCAGCCAGGGTGGCGAATACAGGCAGGGCGGCGTCGATCAGCTTTGGTAACCATTTTTCCCGACTAGAATTGCTCATAGTGTGTCTACCTTTCTTGAAGATTCTTGATGATATCCTTTCCTGACTTTTACTTATCCAGGCCAAGCACTTTCTCTGGCGTAATTGGCAAATCAAAAATCCGGACTTTCATCGCGTCATAGAGGGCATTCGCCACTGCGGGGGCTGTGGGTACCAGAGGGATCTCTCCTATGCCCTTGGCGCCGTAAGGTCCACTTTCCTCGGGGACTTCCAGGATAATTGTCTGGTAATTTTCTGGCAGGTCTACTGCGGTCGGCAATAAATATTCAGTGAAACCATCCACCCAGACCTCATTTTTCCGCACCATGTTCTCATAAAGAGCGTAACCCAATCCTGTGGCTACTCCCCCTTCGATCTGGCCTTCCACTCCCTGGCGGTTGATGACTTTGCCTACGTCGTGTATGGCCGCAAAATGGGTGACTTCAACTGTACCCAGGTCCGGGTCAACCTCCACCCGGGCTACTTGAGCGCCAAAACAAAACAGCACATGCGGCATGCCAAGGGGTAAATGCTGGGGTGTGGTATCTGCTGGATATGGGAAACTGAAAGTGCTCTCAGCACTGAGCTTGATCGAATCCTCTGCCAGCCGGCTGATGAACTCCACAGCTGGCAAGCTTGTCCCATCAGGTTTAATTAATTTACCTTCTTGATACACCAGGTCTTCAGCAGGTATCTCCAGCAGCCTGCCAGCCTGTTCAATCAGCGACTGAACCAATTTGGCCGCGGCATCAATGAGGGCATTCCCGACCATATATGTCATCCGGGAGGCACAGGTCACATTACCGTTAGGTGTCTCCAAGGTATCCAGCGGTAGGCTTTGAATCTGATCATACGGCAAGCCCAGAGCCTCAGCAGTGATCTGCTCTGCAGCAGCAGCCAGGCCCTGTCCAAGATCCGGCGATCCTAAATGGATCAAGATCCTTCCATCAGGAGCCCACTCCAACTTATGGCTGGAATCATCCGGTATGTTCGCGCCTAAGCCCATCGATTGCGCTGCCAGGGCTAACCCCACCCCAGCCTTTTTACCTTCCTGAGGCTCAACTGCTTGATATTCCTTCAAGAGCTGGCTCCCTTTTTCCAGGCAGGCAGCCAAAGCTCCAGCAGAATTATTCATCCTCACTCTTGTAAAAATGTCATCTCCGGGTTTGAGGATATTCTTGGCTCTGATTTCGATCGGGTCCATTCCTAACTCTTCCGCCAGGAGATCCAAGGTGCTTTCAACTGCGAAATGGGCTTGGGGGCTGCCAAAACCACGCATGGCTCCTGAAATCGGGGAGTTTGTATATACGCAGTAAGTATCGATTTTTACATTAGGCATCCGGTAAGACCCACCTAGAGTCTCTGTCAGGATCATGGCCACGGCCGGCCCATAGGATGCATAAGCCCCTGTATCCAGATATGCTTCAGCTTCTAGAGCAGTGATGGTTCCGTCCTGGGCAGCGCCTAATTTATATTTGATCTGAGCTGGATGCCTCTTGGGATGAGCTAAAAATGATTCCCGGCGATCATTGACCAGCCTGAAAGCACCGCTGACCTTCCAAGCCCCCAGAGCAGCCAGGATAGCCAGGCTGGAATCTTCTTTGCCGCCAAATGCTCCACCTATCACAGCGCTTTTTACCCGCACTTTATCGATTGGTAAATCCAGGGCTGCCGCTATGACAGCTTGATCCGTAAAGGGATGCTGTGAGCTGACCCAGACAGTTACCGTTCCATCTTTTTCCCAGACTGCCAGTGAGGTTTCAGGCTCCATGTACCCCGGAGAAATTCTCGGAAGATGGAAGGTGTTTTCAAGGATGACATCAGCAGCTTGAAACCCCCCTTCAGGATCTCCCTCACAGATATGCAGCTCAGAAACCACATTCCCCTCGGGATGCAGCTGGGAAGACGCAGAGGCTGCAGCTTCGACTGGATCAAAAACCGGATCCAGCTCCTGGTAGGTGACTTTAACTTTATCCCGGGCTTTTTCTGCAGCCGTCCTTGTTTCTGCGATCACCAAAGCCACCGGCTCTCCCAGATGCCTAACAATACCATCCGCCAGTGAAGGCTGGTCCTCGATCAAAGGACCAAAGATCTTTGCGCCAGGAATATCATCAACTGTCAGTATCGCCTTTACTCCAGGTACTTTGAGTGCCTCGGTTCTATCTATCTCTTTGATCCTGGCATAATGATAAGGTGAACGGACAATCGAACCCAGACTCAGATCATCAACCGGGATGTCAGCAGTATACAGTGCTTTTCCTGCCGCTTTATCCCAAGCGTCTTTCCGGATGGCAGATCTACCGATGGCTGCAATTCTTTCAGTCATCAAGACCCCCATCGATCACTAAGTGCACGGCATCCACCATCTTCTGATACCCGGTACAGCGGCACAGGTTTCCGGACAACCCCTCCTTGATCTCCCGATCGCCTGGATGGGGATTGGTATCAAGAAGCGCTTTGGCAACCAGCACTGCTCCCGGTATGCAGTAACCGCACTGCACCGCACCCGCCTCAACGAACGCTTTTTGGAGGGGATGATACCCATCTTTGGGAGTGATACCCTCGATGGTAAGTACCTGAGCACCTTCAACCTGTCCAATGAATACCAAACAGGAGTTGATGGGTTTTCCATTGGAGATCACTGTGCAGGCGCCGCATTCCCCTTCTCCTCCACAAGCGTCTTTAGCACCGGTCAAACCCAAATCTTCCCGCAGCACATCCAGCAAAGTCCGATTGGGGCTGCTGAGGACCTCAATAGGTGAACCATTAAGAATAAACTTAACCTTGATCTCTTTCAATCCTTCCTCCGTGCTGCGCGCTCAGCTGCAATACCAAGCACTCTGGCTGCAATGACTCCGCCAGCATGAGCCCGGTAGCTTGTCGTAGATCGCACATCCTGAATCGGGTTGATTTCATGCTGGACCATTTCCGAAGCCTGTTGAAAAATCCCCTGGTCCGGTCTTTTTCCCAGCAGGGATTTCTCGGTCTCCAGGCAGCGGATCACCACCGGGCCTACCGCACCCAGGGCCAGGCGAACATCAGCGATTTGTCCAGAAGAATCCAGCACAACGGCCCCTGCAGCATTGACCACCGAGATGGCCATGCCCGAGCGCTTGCCAACCTTAAGAAAACAGGATCCCCATTTTCCTTTCAAGGGCTGATAGCTAATACTGTGAATCAACTCGCCAGGTTCCAGGGCTGTCTGACCCGGGCCAAGGATCATTTTCTCCAGGGAAAGACTCCGTTCGCCCTCAAGACTTTGCAAGAGAACCTCAGCATCATAGATCAACAGAGGGGGCAGCGTATCCCCAGCGGGTGAGCCATTGGCAATATTCCCTCCCAGTGTCCCTCTGCAGCGGGTCTGGATACAACCAATACTGGCTGCAGCCTCTCTCAAGGCCGGGTTTGTCTCCTGGATCAGTCTTGATTCAGCAAGCTGCTGATGGGTGGTCATCGCGCCCAGGACAATACGCTCTCCCTGATCTTCGATGAAATCGAGGGATTTTACCCCGCTGGTATCCACCAAGATCGGGGCTGTGAATTTACCCTGGCGCATCTTGGGAATGATATCTGTGCCGCCTGCCAGAACCCTGGCCCCGGGCAGTGATAGATATTCTTTCAATTCCAGGAGGTTTCCTGGCCGATAAAATTCAAAATCCTGCATTCAATCCTCTCGGTTATTCCACAAAGGTACTGATAAGCTTGTGATCAAACACATCCACCAGCCCCATATCTGTCAATCCCAGATCAGGCACTGTGGGTAAACCAATAAAAGAAATTGTCATGAAGGGTGCTGGCAGCGTCCCTCCTATCTGGTGGTATGCCTGGTTGATCTCCTCCAAACTACTGATGATGGTATCAACTGGCTCCTCACTCAACAAACCGCCGATCGGAAGAGAAAGTTTGCCCAGGACTTCGCCCTTAGAGACCAGCACAAAACCACCCTGCATTTCTTCGATCACAGAGCAGCATAAAGCCATATCCTGATCATCAGCTCCTGCAACAATGATATTGTGATGATCATGAGCAATGGAGGAAGCCAGAGCGCCATGCTTCAAACCGAACCCCTTGACAAAAGATATCCCAATATTGCCATTTACCCCATGGCGTTCCACAACAGCAAGCTTGATGATATCCCGCTCAGGGTCTACCTGCACTTCTCCATCCACAACCTCCAGCTGAGCCTGCGTTTTGGTGTTGATGATCTGATCTGGGAAGAGGTCGATGACCCAGACATCAGCCAGGTCCTGATCATGGGACACTATAAAGTCTTCCTTTGTCTTGCCTGCTGTGAGTTTGACTGTATTAAAAAGCCAGTCCGGATAATCCGGTTCAGGAAGTACCCCACAGTAGGATCCTTCTGAGACCACCTGACGGCCTTTGAAGAAAACCTGATCGGGGACGATCTGATTGATATCTTCCGCCAGGATGATATCTGCCCATCTACCAGGTGAAAGGGATCCCACCAGGTGCTCGATCCGGAAATGTTTGGCCGCATTGATCGTTGCCATCTGGATCGCTTGCATCGGTGTCAAACCCAGCTCAATCGCCCGGTTGACCATGAAATCAATATGGCCTTCCTCCAGGATCTCATCCGGGTGTTTATCATCGGTACAGAACATCAGGTGCTGGGAATAGGTACCTTCGCTCACGACACCCTTTAATATCAGATCCAGGTTCCGTTCGGTGCTGCCTTCCCGGACCAAAACAGCCATACCAAGCTTCAATCGGGAAAGGGCTTCTTGATAGTCGACACATTCATGGTCATCTGCCAGGCCTCCACAAGCATAAGCCACGAGTTCTTTGCCTACTCTGCCTACTGCATGACCGTTGCAGATCTTACCCAGGCGCTGGGCTGCTTCGACTTTCAGGAGATATTCATCTCGTGTTTCAAGGACTTTCGAGGGATCCAGTTCGCCCAGGCTGACGGCTTGAGGCCAGGTCAGGATCTCGGTGACATCCTGCAGGTCAAGCTCACCACCAGTAGTTTCCAATCCGGGTGCCGTGGGCACACGAGAGGAAACTTCTAAAAAGATATGATAATCAAGCTTATCTATTGATTTCAACAGGGCTTTAAATCCGGGCAAACCAGCGACGTTAGCGATCTCCATTGGATCAGCCAGCATCACTGTCGTTCCTCGAGGTAATAGTAATTGTGAGAGATTTTCCGGGATCACCAGGGTGGAATCCAGGTGCACATGGGTATCAATGAACCCTGGCAAAGCGAACTTCCCTCCCCCATCCAGAACGCGCTCCGCCTGGTAGTCCATTGCATAGGGTGTAACAATCCTGCCTTCTTTGATGCCTATCGCCCCCGGCTCGATCGTGCTGTTAAAAACATTTACGATCTGGAGATTATCAATACGCAGGTCCAGCGGCTCCTCACCCAGGGCTGCCCTGATCAGGTCCTTTCTTTCACTTAAAGTAATCATGAGCTACAATCCGCGCTGACCGCGGATATAAGGCAAACCCAGGGCTGCTGGCGTTCCAATGCGTTTGCGATTGGCTTCCCTTGAACCTATCACTAAAAAGACAATGGTGAAGATATATGGGATCATTTTCAAAAAGAACCCGTAATTAATGTTGTAGTAGAAAGGATTGTTTAGTCCCAGGATCATTGCAGGAGCTTGCAGGTCCAGCACCAGTCGCCTCAGGGCACCAAAAGTGTAGGCACCAAAAGCAGCCCGGACTGGATTCCATTGGGCAAAGATCACCAAACCGATAGCAATCCATCCTTGTCCTGCAGTTGTCAGGGATCCAAACCAACCTGGTGAGATGGACAGGCTGACTGTTGCGCCTGCTAAGCCGGCCAGCAATCCACCCACAAACACATACAAGTAGCGCAAGAGATAGACCCGGATACCCAGCGTGTCTGCTGCTGCGGGATATTCACCAACAGCCCGCAAGTGCATGCCTGGTCGGGTGCGGTTGATCAAATACCAGGTCAGCGGGATAAACAGATATCCAGCATAAACCATGATGCTGTGGTTTGTGAATAACACCCCACCCAAAATCGGGATCTGAGCCAATCCAGGGATGGTGAATTTAGGAAGCTGGGGGACGATATCGCGCAGGCTGGTGAGTCCTTCACCGAGCACCAGGCTGACTCCTGTAGCCAGGAAGTTCAGGGCCAGACCACTGATCACCTGGTCTGCTTGCAGGGTAATGGCTATGAAAGCATGCACCTGGCTGATCAAACCAGCAGCAAGCATCGCAACCAGCAAGCCGATCCAGGCGCTGTCTGTGGCTGCTGCAGTTTTATAAGCAGACATGGCGCCAATCAACATCATGCCTTCCACACCAAGGTTTAAAATCCCGGATCGTTCTGCAAATATTTCTCCCACAGTAGCATAGAGCAGCACTGTTCCCGTAGCGACACCTGAGGCCAAAATAATAATAAGATCCATAGTTAGTCCTCCACCTGCCGGATGATCCTGACCCGATTCCTGAAGAAGTAATCACTGGCGATCAAGGCTACCATGATCACCCCCTGGATCAGTGTGGGGATTCCTGTAGGCTGCACCTCCCTGCCTGCCAGGATCAAAGCCCCGAATAAGACCGATGCCAGGATCACGGCCAGCGGGTTGAGCTTCGCCAGCCAGGCAATGATGATACCGGTATATCCATATCCAGGAGAGATGGCGCCTTGCAAACGGTGCACAACTCCCATGATCTCCGACATACCGGCTAACCCAGCCAGTGCTCCTGATACGATCATTACCAGCACGATGTTCTTTTTAATGGAGATCCCAGCGTATTCAGCCGCCCGGGGATTGTCGCCGATCAGCCGTATCTCATATCCCCATCTGCTTTTATTCAGTACAAACCAGAGTATCACAGCTGCCACTACCGCAAAGACAAGCCCGAGATGGGTTGTCAAACCTCCAAATACCGGCCACTGTTTGGCCAGATCAGAAAGCCTCGGCAGCCAGGCATTGCGCTGGAACATCGGTGACATCTGGAATCCCCTATCGGACCAGACTCCATAAATGAAGTAGTTATTCCATTCAATGGCGATATAGTTCAGCATCAGGGTGGAAATGATCTCATTCACTTTATATTTGGCTTTTAAGAATCCCGGAATGAATCCCCATAAAGCGCCAAAGAACATACCGAACATTGCAGTAACGATAATGAACTGCCACTTTGGAGCATCTACCGGCAGGACAGGCAGCAGCACAACCATGCTGGCGCCAAAAGCACCCAGGAAAAATTGCCCCTCAGCACCGATATTCCAGAGTTTCATTCGGAAGGCAATTGAACAGGCCAGACCTACCAGCATCAGTGGAATCGCTTTCACCATCGTATCGGATAGCACGCCCACACTGCCAAAAGAATATTTTGCAATGTGGGTGTAAACCCCCCAGGGATCGCCTCCTCCCGCCCAGATCACAAAAGCGCCAATGATCAAAGCTACAATAACCGCCGCGATGGAAAGGACAGGAGAGAGCCATTTGGGCGGATTCTCTACTCGATTCTCTATCTTTATCTGATATGGAAATTTCCATTTAGGAGCAGATTCACGAGTATTGATATCTGACATCTTAATTCGCTCCTTGCTTTTCGAGGTCTTCTTGTTGGGTCCCTGTCATCATCTGGCCGATCTTTTCGATGTCCCCATCGATAACCTCACCCATGATCTCGCCTTCATAGATGACATAAATGCGATCGCTCAAGGTCAACAATTCCTCGAGCTCTTCTGATATGAGCAGAATTGCGGCCCCAGTTTCCCGCTGTGACAGGAGCAGCTTTTGAACGCCTTCGATGGCGCCTACATCCAGGCCGCGGGTGGGCTGCACAGCGATCATGAATTTTGGTTCACTGGAGATCTCCCGGGCCAAGATCACTTTCTGCAGGTTGCCGCCGGAAAGCAGCCTTACCGAGGTATCAATAGTTGGGACCATGATTGCATAGGCTTCTTTGAGATCCGTGGCATACTTATTTGCTTCAGCGGAGAGTATCTGCCACCCTCGAGCGATGGGTTCTCGATCATAGTTCTTCATGATCACATTATCTGTGACACTCAAATTTGGTGCGGTGCCAACTGCCGTGCGGTCAGCGGGGATGAGAGAAATCCCATGGCGGATGCCCAGTTTTACCGGTTTATTAGTGACGTCTTTTTGATTAACAACGATTTTTCCCTTGGTCACTTCCCGTAAACCTGCCAGGGCTTCTGCAAGTTCATTCTGTCCATTGCCAGCAACACCTGCCAAACCGACGATCTCACCTTCCCGGACATCAAGGCTCACACCGTTCAAGGCTTGAATCCCTTTATCATTGAATGCCTCTAGATTCTGAACATCAAGAACAACATCACCTGGTTCAACTTCCTTCTTCTCCACCCGGAAGATCACTTTTCGACCCACCATCAAATTCGCCAGGTCTGCCCGGGATACATCGCTGGTATTGAGACCGCTGGAGGTCACCCGTCCTTTCTGCAGGACAGTGACCCGGTCGGAGATTTCCATGACCTCATGCAATTTGTGGCTGATAAAGACAATCGACTTTCCCTGCTCAGTCATCGACCGCAAGGTATTGAACAATTCATTGATCTCAGCGGGCGCAAGAACCGCTGTGGGTTCATCCATGATCAACACATCTGCCCCACGGTAGAGGCTTTTAAGGATCTCAACCCGCTGCTGTTCTCCAACAGAAAGCTGCCAGATCTTCGCCTGGGGATCGACATGCAGACCATATTTCTCTGCAAGATCGGCAATCTGGTGATTATATTCGGAAAGGCGCATTCGGAAACGCGGTTCATCTAAGCCAAGCAGGATATTCTCAGTGACTGATTGGCTTGGCACCAGCATAAAGTGCTGGTGGACCATGCCGATGCCGGACTCGATGGCTTCCCGGGGAGAAGCAAAATCCACCGGTTTACCATGCACTCTCATCGTTCCGGATTCAGCGCGGTAAAGGCCAGCCAGGATATTCATCAAGGTGCTTTTGCCAGCCCCATTCTCACCCAAAAGCGCATGAACCTCCCCTTTTCGGAGATCGAAGTCAACTTTGTCATTGGCCAGCACACCGGGAAACCTCTTGGTGATCGACCGCATTTCAACAACCAATTCCACACCTTTCTTTTCATTTACCATAATCCACCAACTTCTATGCGACTAACCTGTTTGGAAAAAAGGAATCAATAATTGCAGTAAAAAGATGGGTAGCCGGAAAATCCGGCTACCCATCTGTCGTGATTAGAGGTCAGGCAGGTCAGCGATGATGTTCTCATTCCACCAGAACATACCATAGGTGGCTTCAAATCCTTCTGCGCCGGGAGCAAATTGGTCGATATCTGCCTGGGTCATGAACTCGCCTTCCGGAACAACTACGTTGCCCAGGTTGTCGATGATCGGACCGGCAAAGACATCAAAACGGTCAAATTCACCAGCATCCACAGCGTTAACCACTGCCCAGATCGCATCCAGGTCTTCTTGAGGCAGGCTGGCCACACCGGGCTGCAGTTCCTGTCCTTCCTCAAAACCGTAAATTCCAACGCCGCCAGAAACAGCATCGAAATAGTCCGCCGTGAAAGGATAGGTTCCAGCCATGACTTCTTTGGTAATGCGCTCAAACACCGGTCCCCAAACCCAGTAGGGAGCAGTCAGGCACTCGTCAATCGTGCAGGAGCCAACCCAGTCATAGGTGATGCCGTACACACCTTCGCGGTCTGCCGCAGCCAGGGCGGGTGCCGGGGTATCAGCACCGGTCATCACCACGTGGGAACCAGTATCAAACAGTGAATCAGAACCTTCGCGTTCCACAATGGGATCGTGCCAGGTGAAGATCCAGCGGATGTCCACTTCACAGTCGGGGCAGGTTTCCTGCACACCGAGAGCATAAGCATTGAACAGACGGAATTCCTCGGGGATGGGGAAAGTGGCCATACCACCAACGCGGGTGGCGCCATCTGCCTTGGCCCGGGCGCCAGCGATCATGCCGGCAACGTACTTCATGACTTCCATCTCGCCAAACATATTGCCGAAGTTCTCACCGTTGAATTTGAAGCCAGAGATGTGCACAAAGCCAATATTGGGGAATTCTTCAGCAACGACTTCCATGGAATCCATATAACCAAAGGACCCACCGAAGATCAGGTCGAAGCCTTTGCGGGCCAGGGCCCGGAAGACCTGCTCAGAGTCTGCACCTTCTGCTACCATCTCCAGATAAGCTGTGTGGACATCGTCCATCTGCTCATCCAGGTAGGTGATTCCATCGTACTGAGCCTGTGACCAGCCGCCATCATCATGGGTGCTGAGCATCACGATCGCAACATTGAACTTTCCTTCTTCAATGTCAGGGATCTGCAAGCCGCCTTGATCTGCGGTCTCGTCTTCAGTTTCCTCATCGATTACTTCTTCAGCGTCTGTATCGTCAGCCGGCTCATCAGCTGGAGCTGGCTGGCAGGCAGTGAAGACAAATGCTGCAATCAGCATCAGACTAATCACTAACCATATACTTTTCTTTCTCATTTTGTCTCCTCTAGATAGATAAATTGATCCTTTTCCTGCTCAATATTTGAGGTGCACCTCCTTGTTCTGAATTTAGAAAACAATACCATAAGTATACTTGAAACTGTTGCTTGTGGTTAAGAACAATATCCTCACCTAAATTAACTCCAATCCTGTCCGGTTTACTCCATCCATCAAGGTACGATCCTGGTGCCAGTCTCTCCCCGCAGGGCTCGACCGATGTTTTCCGGGTTGGTGACGATGGCTTCTCTGCCCCCCTGCTCCAGGAATCGCACAATGGCCCTGATCTTGGGCTCCATAGAACCCTTGGCAAAATGAGTGCCCTCAGCAAGGTATTCTTTTGCTTCAGCGACAGTCATCTGGTCAAGATAAACCTGGTCTGGTTTGCCAAAGTTCAAGGCAACTTTTTCTACAGCTGTTGAGATCAGCAAGAGATCCGCATTGATCTCTGTTGCCAGGAAGGCAGACGCAAAGTCCTTATCGATCACAGCCGCGGTGCCGATCACTCCCCCAACATCCTTGATCACGGGAATTCCACCACCACCCACCGTAATGGTAATAGTGCCTGAGTTTATGAGGGCTTTGATCGCCTCCAGCTCCATGATCTCTACAGGAAGCGGGGAAGCAACCACACGCCGCCAACCGCGGCCAGCGTCTTCCACAACATTCCAGCCTTCCTGCTCTTTTTTCTGGGTGGCTTCAGCTTCTTCCATGAAACCGCCAATCGGCTTGGCTGGAGCCTGGAAGGCAGGATCATCCGCATCCACTCGAACCTGGGTGATCACTGTTGCCGCGGTTTTGTCGATCCCGCGCTTCTTGAGTTCATTTTGAAGATTCTGCTGCAGGGCATATCCAATTGCTCCCTGACTGTCAGCTCCACAGACATCTAAAGGCAGCTCATGCATGCCTTCTACTTTATGGGCGATCTCTGACCGGCGGAGGATAAAACCAACCTGGGGGCCATTTCCGTGCCCCACCGCGATATCCCAACCGGCTTCGATCATATCCACCAGGTGAATTGCGGTCTCCTGGGCAGCCTGGTACTGATCCTCAACAGAATGATGCTCCTTGGACTTGATCAGGGAATTACCTCCGATCGCGACCACGGCTACTTTTTTCTCTCTAGTCATAAATTTCTCCTAGCGCATGGTCAGCGCCATAACTGCTTTCTGGGCGTGCATCCGGTTTTCAGCCTGGTCAAATACCACCGACTGGGGACCATCCATCACTTCACTGGTGACCTCAACATCCCGATCTGCGGGCAGCGGATGCATGTAAATGGCATCTTTATCAGCCAGCGCCATCTTCTTTGCATCTGTGATCCAATCAACATACTTATCCTGGATCTTCTTGCCCTCCTCCGGGTCCCGGGTAGTTAGCAGTGGACCCCAGGATTTTGCATACACGATATCTGCATCCTTAAAGCCCTCTTCCATATCATCGACAACCTCAAACTTGCCGCCATAAATTTTCGCTTGCTCTTTTGCCTGCTCCATGATCTCAGGCATCAGTTTAAATTCCGGCGGATGCGCCAGGGTGACATCCATCCCAAAGCGGGGCATCTGCAGGATCAGAGACTGGGGAACGGAAATCGGTTTCAAATAAGAAGAGGCATAAGCCCAGGAAACCACCATCTTCTTTCCTCGCAGATCACGACCTTTCTTCTCGATAATGGTCATGATGTCTGCCAGGCACTGATGAGGATGGTAGATCTCACACTGCATATTCAAGACCGGGACACGGGATGCGGAGGCAACATTGTTGATGTACTTATTGCCCACGCCCCAATCCACATGCCTGATGGCAATGCCATCAAAATACCGTCCCAGAATTTCGCCCAGTTCTTTCTCAGTGTCCCCATGGGAGACCTGCGTTGTGCGGCTTTCCATGAAAGCGGCATGTCCACCCAGCTGCGCCATACCGGACTCAAAAGAAGCCCGGGTCCGGGTGCTGGAGAAGAAAAACAGCATTGATAAGGTTTTATCCTGCAGCAGATTGTGCCGTTCGCCCAGAGCCCGTTTTTTCTTCAGATCCCAGGCAACCTCGAGAATGGTTTCAACTTCCTCTTTTGTGAAATCCAGATCGCCGATCAAATCGCGACCTCGTAAATCAGATATCATCATATTCTCCTTCGTGCTAATCTCAAAGTGGCAGATAGGCCCAACAGCCCATCTGCCAAATATCCTGATTTGATTACTCCATTGCGCCCATAACCAGGGCCAGCAAAGCCATGCGCATCACTACGCCGTTGAATCCTTCCTGCCAGTAGCGGGCCCAGCGGGTCTGGTCCACATCAGGTGGAATCTCATCCATGCGGGGTAGAGAGTGCAGCAGGATCGCATCGGATTTGGCTTTGGTTTCCAAGAGCTCTTTGGTGATCTTGAACTCAGGTGGGGTCTGACCAACATCGCCATCCCGTTCATCCCGGGATTTGGTGTAATCGGGTTGCACAACCGGTTCTACCAGAATGACATCCGCTTCTTCGATCACTTCCCGGACATCTCCGCCTTCAGTGAAGTTCAAGCTGTTGCGCTTGAAATCCTCCCGGTACTCGTCGGGCAGCGACATATCTTTAGGTGCGATGAAGGTGATCGGGCAGTCGAATTGGGTCAGGGCGTGGCCCAGCGAGTGCATGGTGCGCATGCGCATATCACCCACAGCAACCCATTTCAGACCGTCAATCTGTCCCTTTTC
>Ga0207796_1000195_pt1 | contig 26616 bp, 21 predicted proteins | sample Pon1CUnioCityCA_6_FD_187274 | JGI IMG/M metagenome (GOLD analysis project Ga0207796, IMG submission 187274) | Marine sediment microbial community from Union City, CA, USA - Pond 1C Sediment 1 (SPAdes) | ecosystem: Environmental > Aquatic > Marine > Intertidal zone > Salt pond sediment ... | reverse complement strand
CGCCGAGGCCATCCGCATGACCCAAACGCTTCAGCCGGATGTGGTCGTGCTCGACATTCGTATGCCTAAAGTGTCCGGCGTCGAGGCGGCGCGGCGTATCAAGGAAAACTTCCCCGGGATACGCGTTCTGGCCCTGACGGCTTACGACGACGACCCCTACGTCTTTGCTTTGCTTCAGGCCGGTGCCGATGGTTATGTCCTCAAGACCGCCAGCGCCGACGAGCTGATCCAGGCGGTTCGCACCGTGCATCGAGGCGAATCCGCCCTCAGCCCGGAGATCGCCAGCAAGGTTGTACAGCAAGCAGCCCGTGGCCGTCCAGAGGGCGCAGCAGACCAGATAGAGGCTCTGACAGAGCGAGAATTGGACGTTCTGCGCCTCGTCGCTAAGGGTATGACCAACCGCGAGGTGGGCCGTGAACTGGGCATCAGCCATCGGACTGTGCAAGGACACCTGGCCAGCGTCTATGGCAAGCTAGACGTCGGCAGCCGCACCGAGGCGGTGACCGAGGCCCTCAAACGCGGTTGGATCCTGATCGAGTAGCGCAGAATGATGAGACGCATCCCACGCATACTGCGCAGCGTTCACGTTCAGCTCTTCCTCTGGGCCGTCCTACCAGTCACGCTTATCATCATTGCCCTGGCGTTCACCGGTGTCTACGCCCACCAGAGACGAATGCGTGACTTTGTAACGGAGCGTGACCTGACCCTCGCCCGGATGACGGCGCACATTGTTCAGGACGGGCTGGCGCACGGCGTGGTGGGCAGCGAAGGACAAGGGCTCTCCACCTGGATCTTCCAATTCGTCAGCTACCAGCCAGAGGCAGTCAAGCTAATGGTGGTCGATCGTGAAGGAGAGGCGCTTGTTCATCCCAATCCCGAACTGGTGGGAAGCCAGCTTCCCGAAGCCTCTGGTGCAATGAAGGCGCTGGAACAGGGTGAGGGCACCGTCTTCGTATCTACTCAGTCCGAGCGTTCGGTGCTGGTTGCGCTTGCACCGGTGGAAGGGACAAACTGGTCTGTGATCGTGCAGGAGCCTGTGGATGAACTGATCGGCCCTATTCTTCGCCTCTCCAGCTTGGCACCGGTGGTCGCGATAGGCGCCGCTGGGGTCTCACTGCTGATCCTCACCTTCGGGTGGCGCACCATCGTGCGCCCCCTACAGAAGCTCTCCCGGGCGGCCGAGCAGGTCTCGTGGGGCGACTTTTCCGCCATCGCCGAGCCTGTCGACGGCGTGCAGGAAATCCACGATCTGCACCAGGCTCTGGCGGACATGACAGAACGCATCCGAAGCTACGAGGCTGGGATTCGAGACTACCTCGGCGCGATGACCGAGGGCCAGGAAGCGGAAAGAGCGCGCCTAGCACGCGAGCTCCACGACGGCCCGGTGCAAGAACTGATCGCTCTGGGTCAGCGGGCCGAGATGGTTCAGCGACTGGTCAAACGCGGCGAGTTGACGGAGGTTGAAGCCCTTCTCACGGAGCAGCGCAGCGCCGAACTCAGGACTGTGGACGAACTCCGCCGCCTGATCCGCGCGCTGCGGCCCAGCTATCTGGAGGATCTCGGCTTCATCCCTGCGCTAGAGATGCTGGTACGACGTGCCAACGAACAAGCCACCGCGCGGGTCACGCTGGCAAAGACCTGCACTGACCAGCGATTGGCGCCAGAGGTTGAATTGGCCGCCTATCGGATCGCACAAGAAGCGTTGAACAATGCTCAACGCCACGCCCACGCGCAGCAGATCACGGTTCGCGTCGATTGTCACGCTGATGGGCTCAACCTCTCAGTGAACGATGACGGGGTCGGCTTTGAGCTTCCCACCCGCCCAGATCTTCTGACCCAGGCTGGGCACTACGGCCTGATGGGCATGCGGGAGCGCGCCACTCAGCTGGGCGGTTCCTTCCACATTCACACTGCCCCTGGTGAAGGCACACGTATCACCGTATCCCTCCCTGCACATCCTCCCACTCGCTGAATCGCAGCCCGTTCGTTCTCAACACCGCGCTCTCTCGTGTCCCCCTGATCCACGGGCCGATAAACCCCCCTCAATCCCCGCCAAATGGCGCTCCCCAGGATCTCGCCTCCGTGTTAAGATATCCTTACGACACAAGCAAGGAGGAGGCAAGAGATGAAGACAGTGCTAGGGATTGGTGTGGGGATAGTAGCCGTGATGACACTGGTCATCGTCGGATTGGCCGTCGGATGGGCAATCTGGGGACAGCGTTTGTGGGCAGCCGGGATGCCGGCCTACGGGCCCGGGTCAGACCCGGGAATCACCGATGCTTATTGCGGTAGTTGGGCCTATCGCAGAGGCCAAGAGATGCTAGGCCGTGGACGGGTCGAAGCCGCACGGTGCCCCGCGCGGGAAGACGGGGCCGAAGCAGGTCTAGCCGTGGCCCCTCTGATGATTGAGGAAGCCCACAATGCTGCCGAAGAGTACTTGGCGGCACAAGGCTATCCGGATCTCGAAGTAGCCGAGGTGATGGAGTTTGAGCGGAACTTCTATGCTATTGCGCAGGAGTCTGGAACAGGGATGGGCGCGATGGAATTGCTGATCGATAAGCAGACCGGCACCGTTACGCCAGAGATGGGGCCCAACATGATGTGGAATACGCGCTATGGCATGCATAGAGGGCGCGCCAGCGTGGACAGTGCACGCGAGAGGAACACCATCCCACAAGACGAAGCGGGGACTATCGCACAGCGATGGTTGGACGTCAACCGACCTGGCGTCACGGTAGAGGCACACGCCGAACCATTCTATGGCTACTACACGCTACACACGAAGGAGGACGGCCGCATTGAGGGCATGCTAAGCGTCCATGGACAGACGGGACAAGTCTGGTACCACACGTGGCACGGGGCCTTCGTGCAGATGATTGAGCATGACGACAACCACTGATCGAGACCGAAGAAGCTTCACCAGGTTCCGACAGACCCACGGTCGAGACCAGCGGCGCTTCGCTCCGTCGACATGTGAGACATAAGAGGAAAGACCCGCCCTATCCCGGGCGGGTCTTCAGGGAAGATGCCGAGGCCCAGATTCGAACTGGGGACACCCTGATTTTCAGTCAAGTGCTCTACCAGGCTGAGCTACCTCGGCATCACGGTCGATATTCTAGCGCAACTAAAGAAGATTGTCAAGCCATCGCAACCGCCCTAGGAAAGCGCCTCCCACAGTAACTCCAGCGCGCGGTCGGCCAGCCAAACGCCATCCTTTCCCGTGGCTCCGCCCACCTCGTAGGCCTCATCAACCACCCGTCGTGCCGTATTAAGTGCCACGTAGACAGTCTGAGCTTCCTCATCGCTAATAGGACCCCTCGCCCAGACCGCCAGGCAGAGATTCACGCCTAGGAAGCTGCGCCCCTCCCGGGCCGCAGCGCGGGCCGCCTTGGCAGAGAAGTCACCCGCCTTCCTAAACTGAGGGCGAGGTAGAGCCATCAAGCCAATCGCCTCTTCCACCCCATCCACGATCAGGCTGTTGCCTAGCGCGTTGACGCCCTCCTCTGTGTCGAAGAGACGTCGACTGACAACACCGCCCTCGCCGCATTCCACAGTACCAAGCTTCAGCTCGCGTGCCACAAGCTCCTCGGTCACGCGTTCCGCGATCGGTTCTTCCGACACCAATGCCTCCTCCTCACAAGATCTCATACGCATATCTCCAGTTGGCTTGATTATACGTGAACACCATACGCCGGACAACCCATGCGGCCTTCGACGCAGCGTTCCTCTTGCCGCCTGTGGAGGTAACCGAGCAGTCGTTGGTCACGACACCCCCACCGCTACCGCAAAAGGCCCAGGTGTCATATAATGGCCACGGTTGGAGAGCAACCGTGTGCCCAGCACGGCGGCGTTGGCCTATGGCGCTGGAAAGACCACCAATCGCCACAAGGCCGTCCGCGTGGTGTTCTCCCCTACCGTCGAGCGTGCCATCCAGAGGTAAGCCGGATACTGGCTTCGCCCAAGTCGTCTCGAGTGTCCGAGCTTCACAGAGTAAGATGCACGAGTCTATGGACTATCGAAAAGTCAAGGAGGAAGCTTTGAACTATGGTTGGAGCACTTGATCTGATCAAACAGAAGCTAACAAAGGTAGCCGAGAAACATAGGGATCCGGCCCTGACCTACACGGTGCCCGGCCTGTGGGTCGACCCCCAGCTTCCCCCTGAGCAGCATGCCGTCGATCCTGCTCGTTTCTACCTGGAACGCATCGCGTGGATCGAGGATCAGCCCCACTCACCCCGCATAAGCGGAAAGCCCGGCGGTGAGTGGTCGCGGAAGGCCGTGATCTACAACACCTTGGTCAGGGCCGCAACAGGCTACGACCACAATGGTGACGGCGACGTGGCGCTGGAGCCGATCGGCGGCGGTTGGATGGAGACAGGCACCTTCCTCAAGACCATCGCCACCCTGCCTCTGATCAAACAGATGGGCTTCAATACCATCCACTTGCTGCCCATAACGGCCATCGGCGAGGATGGGCATAAGGGCACCCTAGGCTCGGTATACGCCATTCGGAATCCTTATCGTCTCGACGCCCGCTTGAGCGAGCCGATACTGGGCCTGAAGCCAGAACAGGAGTTCGCCGCCTTCCTCGAGGCGGCCCATCACCTAGGGATACGGGTGGTCGTCGAGTTTGTCTTCCGCACGGCCTCCAAGGACGCGGACTGGGTAAGGGAACACCCAGACTGGTTCTACTGGATCAAGGCAGACGTTCCCAACAGACAGGCCGGCGAGAAAGACGAGGATGCCTATGGCGCACCTATCTTCACGGACGACGAACTGGATCAAATCAAGGCCCAGGTGGAACGAGGCGATCTAGAGGATCTGACCCCGCCGCACGCCATTTACCGCGAGATGTTCACAGCGCCGCCCGATCCTGAGAAAGTCTCCATGGTCGACGGTAGCTGGATTGGGACGCTGGCAGATGGTACCAGGGTGCGCATTCCGGGTGCCTTCGCGGACTGGCCCCCTGACGATCTTCAACCCCCTTGGACAGACGTCACGTATCTACGGCTGTACGACCATCCCGACTTCAACTACATCGCCTACAACACAGTGCGTATGTACGATGAAACTCTGGCTCAGCCATCGAATCGGGTGGAGCCTCTCTGGGAGCAGATCATTGGCATCCTGCCCTACTACCAACGCAATTTCGGTATCGACGGCGTGATGATCGATATGGGCCACGCGCTGCCTATGCCGCTTAAGCAGCGCCTGGTAGAGACAGCTCGCGACATCGATGCCGACTTCGCTTTCTGGGATGAGAACTTCACCATCTCCTCGAAGAGCCGTGAGGAGGGCTACAACGCCGTCATCGGCAACTACTGGTGGCTTGGCTACCGACCGGACAAATTGGTCGACGAGATGCTGCGCACATGCGCCCAGTCCGGTTATCCCCTTCCCTTCTTCGCCGCACCGGAGAGCCACAACACACCTCGCGCCGCCGCCCGACCCGGGGGCCCCGCGTACGGCCAGCTGCTTTGGGCCCTCGGTGCGCTGCTGCCCGCCCTGCCCTTCTGTCACGCGGGGTTCGAAATCGGGGAGACGATGCCCGCCAATACCGGTCTAGACTTCAAACCGGAGGAGCTGTCCAACTATCCCTCCGAGGCGTTGCCCTTGTTCAGCGAGACGGCCTACGCCTGGGACAGTGGCCCGAACCTGGTGGAATGGATCCAGCGCACTCTCGACGTCCGAGAGCGGCACACCGACCTGATCACCGATCCTCATCCCGCCACGTTTGAGCTCGTGGCGTCGACCAACAGCAGCGTCTGGGCCGTGATTCGTCGTCGAGGCACCCAGGCCTTGTTCATCATCCTCAACCTCAACTGGGAGGAGTCAGAGGCTTTCTCCATCAAGCTGCCGACGGAGTGTGGGCAGATCACCGATCTCTGCAGCGAGGACACGTTCCAACTGACAGACGGCCGACTGGAGGCGACCCTGGAGCCATCGGCATGTATCATCGCTACGGGCTAGATCGAGGGGCCGCCCCACCGACGCCCCTGCCGCCTGCTTGGGGTGCACATCCGCTATGTGGTCTTTCCACTTTGTGGCCCCCGTGCTATAATCAAGTCACGCCTTGGACAGGAAGACCAGGGACCGAGCAAATAACTTGAACAGCGAGAACAACCCTATGTCCGAACCGATCGAACCATCCACCTACCCCCCTGCTGAAAGAACAGCCGAAGACGAATATCTCCATTGTATCCGCTGCGGACTCTGTCTATCAGTTTGTCCGCTCTATCGCCTCACCCTCAACGAGACGGACTCCCCTCGTGCCCGTGTGGCCCTGCTGCGGGCCGTACGTGAGGGCATGATCGAGGAACCCAGCGACGACACAGCGGCCCGCTTCTTCAGCTGTCTTCTCTGTGGGGCCTGCACGTTCGCCTGTCCCAGCGGTGTGACGGTAGACCGCATCCTGGAGCTGACCCGCGGAGAGATGAGCGATCTGGGTCTTCTGCCCGAGCCGCTGGTGGCGCTGAGCCAGCGGATTGCTGAGGGGCATAACATCTCAGGCGAGCCTAACGAGAACCGCCTGATGTGGGCCGACAACCTACCCGATAGACCAAGAGGCATCGGCAAGGAAGAAGCAGAGGTGGTCTACTTCGTCGGTTGCGTCAGCGCCATGTTCCCTCGCAGCTACTCGGTGGCCCAGTCCTTCGTTGAGCTTCTGGAGAAAGCCGACGTCGACTACGGCTTACTGGGAGAGCAGGAATGGTGCTGCGGCTACCCTCAAGCTATCAGTGGTGAGCCAGATCAAGCGCGAGGGACGATGCGGCACAACTTGGAGGCCGTACGGGCGATGAAGGCAAGGACCGTGGTCACCACGTGCCCATCCTGCTATCACTTCTGGAAGCACACCTACCCGGTGGCGCTGGGAGAAGAGATCGATCTTGAGGTATTGCACGCCACCGAGTTCGTGGCCGACCTACTGGATGCGGATCGGCTGCCATTGCGTAAGGATATGCGCGAGCAGGTGGTCACCTATCACGACCCATGCGACCTAGGCCGCAAGGCCGGTGTCTTCGATGCCCCGCGGCGCATCTTGGACCACATTCCCAACGTGACTCTGGTCGAGATGCCCGAGAACCGAGAGGGATCGCATTGTTGCGGCGGCGGGGGCAACCTGGAGAGCTTCGACCCAGCGTTGAGCGAGGCTATCGCCGCTCGGCGCATCCGACAGGCGGCAGAGACCGGTGCCAAGACAGTACTCTCCGCCTGTCAGCAGTGCGAGCGAACGCTATTCAGCGCTGCTCGTTCCGAGCGCATCCGGATTCGAGCGAAGGATATCATGGAGCTCGTCCTAGAGGCAACAGCCTAGCTCAACAACCCTATCGCGGAGATGATATGTCAGATCAAGCACTTATCCAGGATCTTCAGGAGGCTATCGGCGTCGAGAAGGTCCTTACCTCTTTGGAAGATCGCATCGCCTACTCCTACGACGGGACCTTCGAACAAGATCTACCAGACGTCGCAATCCTGCCCGAGTCGAACGAGGACGTCGCAGCCATTCTGCGCCTCGCCCAAGAGTACGACGTGCCAGTTGTGCCGCGAGGCATGGCCTCCGGCCTGGCGGCGGCCTCCGTCCCCTTCGGCGGTGGCATCGTCCTCTCGCTGACGAAGATGAACCGCATCTTGGAGATTGATGAGGAAAATCACACCGTGCGAGTTGAAGCAGGGGCCATTACCGCTGACGTCGAAGCAGCGGTGGAGGAGTTCGGTCTCTTCTATCCTCCCGATCCTTCCAGCAACGAGCAATCCACGATCGGAGGAAACATAGCCTGCAACGCCGGAGGCCCTCGTTGTCTGAAGTACGGGGTTACCGGCGACTACGTCATGGGGCTCACCGTCGTCCTCGCCGATGGGCAGGTGCTGAGGACTGGGGGCAAGGCTATCAAGAACGTCGTCGGCTACGACCTAAACGCTCTTTTCGTCGGCTCCGAGGGCACGCTCGGCGTGATCACCGAGGCGCTCTTGCGGCTGACCACCAAGCCCAGGGCTGTGCGAACTGCTCGAGCGGAGTTCCCCGCGCTGGAGGACGCATCCCGCACGGTAAACGCGATCCTCGATGCCGGCGTCGTCCCGGCGACGCTGGAGATGATGGATGAGACAGCCATCACCTGCATCGAGGAGGCTATGGGGCTCGGACTGCCACTCGACGTGGAGGCGATGCTGATCATTGAGACGGACGGCTCTGACGAGGAGACGGTGTTGCGCGAGATCGAGACGGTAGCGCGGGTCTGTCGCGAGAGCGGCGCCCGAGAGGTCATCATTGCCAAGTCAGAGGGGGAGCGCGAGCAGCTCTGGCGGGCGCGTCGCTCGGTCTCGCCGTCGCTGGCCCGCAAGGCGCCGAACAAGTTGGGCGAGGACATCACCGTGCCCCGCAGCGCCATCCCGGAGGCAGTCCGCCGCATCAAGGCAATCAGCGCCGACTATGGATTGCCCATCGTCATCTTCGGACACGCCGGCGACGGGAATCTCCATCCCAACATCCTCTTCGATAAACGGAATGAAGAGGAATGGAAGAAGGTACAACAGATCGTGGGAGAGATCTTCCAGGTAGCACTGGATCTCGAGGGCACCCTCTCCGGCGAGCACGGGGTGGGCACGCTGAAGCGCCCCTATATGGAGCAAGCCCTGGGCCGTCTCTCTCTGGACGTCCAGCGACGCATCAAGGGAGCCCTGGATCCCCACGGGATTTTGAATCCAGGCAAGGTATTGCCTGGACCATGAAGGGCGAGACGTGGCGCGGAGTTCGCGCCACGTCTTTCTTTTTCCTATCAACCGTGCGGTATTCAGCATATACACCGTGAGACAACAACCTAGGCTATCGGCAGCTCCGTCATAGGAGCCGAGTAGGGATCAGCCTGAGCGCCCGCGCCTGCGGCGTTCGCGGGGCTTGGAGTACGTGAGTTCGAGGAGACAGTCAATGTTAGATCTGCAGGCCGGTGTTGATATCCTCAGCAAGATCGGGGGCATCAACACCTTGGAGGAGGCAGAAGCCCTCTTCAAAGCCCGGTGTGACCGGGACACCATTCGCAAGCTGAGCGCCATTAGCAACGAAGAGGCCTTGCTGAAGATCGCCAACGCGATCTCCATGACGGACCCTGACACCGTCTTCGTCAACACTGGATCCGACGCCGATCGACGACGGGTCCGGATCATGAGCCTGGCCAAGACCGAAGAACGGCCTGTGGCTATGAGAGACCATACCGTTCACTTCGACTTGCCCCAGGAACAGGCACGGATCATCGACCGAACCTACTACATTGTGAACGAGGGAGAGGAGACAAGCGTCCTTGCCCAGAGCCTCCTCCGCGATGAAGCGCTTGAGTACCTTAAGACCCATATGAACGGCATCGGTCAAGGGAAGACGCTGCTCATCGGCTTCTTCAGCCGAGGCCCCATCGGCGCCAAAGCCGCCATTCCGGCATTGGAGATCACGACCTCGACGTATGTTATGCACTCCGCTGATATCCTGTACCGGCATGTGTATCGCCACTTCGACGAGGAGGTGGAGCGGGCTGGGCTGTTCTTCACCAACGTCCACAGCGAGGGACCGAACAGACCTGCAGACCTCCCAAACGCCCGAGTATTCATGGACAGAAGCTGGCTGACCACCTACTCGCTCTTCTGCACCTACGCTGGCAACACGTTGCTGTTGAAAAAGGGCAATCACCGCTTCGCCGTCGATCTGGCCACCTATTATCGCAGGGAAGAGGAACTATCCGAACACATGTTTATCACCGGCATGACGAGGAACGGTCGCACCACCTACTTCGCCGGGGCAGCGCCTTCCGGATGTGGTAAGACGACCACGGCTATGACCGGCACCGACTTCGTGGGGGACGACCTCGCTCAGCTATGGATCGCTGACGACGGTACAGTGCGAGCCATCAACCCAGAGAAGGGGATATTCGGCATCGTTCGGGACGTAAACCGCGAGAGCGATCCCTACCTGATCAAGGCCCTGCGGGAGGAGGGCGCCGAGGTGATCTGGACCAACGTCCTGATCGACGTCCACGGCGTGCCCTACTGGGTAGGCAACGGAGAGGAGCTGCCGAAGCGAGGGGTCAACTTCCAAGGCGAGTGGTGCGAGGAAAAGACAGAAGAACAAGGCAACCCAGTTCCGCTCTCCCATCCCAACGCCCGATGCACCGTTGACTGCCGGGAGATCGGTAACTACAACGAGGAGGCAGCGGAAGATCCGCGCGGGGTCGAGGTGCGCGTGATCACCTACGGAGGCCGCGACAGCGACACCATGCCCCCGGTCCGCGTGGCCAAGGACCCGGACCACGGGGTCGTGATTGGGGCCTCCATACTCTCGGCTGCCACGGCCACGGAGGTGGGGGCGAAAGGGGTGCGACGCCAGCCGTGGGCCAATGAACCGTTCATTCCAGGCCCGCTAGCCGATTATATGGACGCCCAGTTCACGTTCTTCAACTCCGAAAAGCTGGCCTACGAACCCATCATCGCGGGCTTGAATTACTTCCTGACGGAAGGCGCCCGCGGTGGAGAGGGGAAGGAGCTCCTGGGAGAGAAGCAGGATGTGACGGTGTGGCTCGGCTGGCTGGAGAGAATGGCTCATGAAGAGGTCGAAGCGATTGAGACGCCCATCGGGTATATTCCTCGCTACGGCGACCTGAGTGCCTTGTTCGCCGAGATCGACAAGACATATCCACAGGAGCTGTACGACAAGCAGTTCGCCCTTTACGTCGACAACATCTTGGCACGGATAGAGCTCCAGGAGGAGGCCTACAGAGAAGAGAAGAACGTTCCTCCTCGGCTCTTTGAGATCTATAAAGAACAGAGGGAGGGGCTTGAAGCCTTGAAGGCTACGTATGGGCCGATCGTCTCGGTTGAGCAGATCATTGAGGCAAATGCAAGTCACCAATCGACGTGCTGAGGCCCCCGGCTAGGGTGGAAGCTCGATCAGACGCACGAACAACGAGGATCAATCTATGGAGACGGAGAACGAAAAACTTACGACAGAAGAACTGCTGGCTCAGGCGAGTAAGCCAGCCGAGGACGCTATGCAGCTGCACCCCTACTATCGCGGCAAGGTACAAATGGCTCCCAAATGCGTCGTCCGCGGGTTGGAGGACTTCGCCATCTGGTACACCCCTGGCGTGGCGGAGCCTTGCCGCGCGATCAGTGAGGACGAGGATCTCGTCTACGAGTACACCAACAAGGGGAACACTGTCGCCATCATCTCGGATGGCACGCGCGTGCTGGGACTAGGAGATATCGGTCCCTCCGCTGGCCTGCCGGTGATGGAGGGAAAGGCCTTGCTCTTCAAGTATCTGGGCGGCGTGGATGCCGTGCCCATCTGTCTGAACACCAAGGATCCCTACCGCATCATCCTCGCCACCAAGTGGCTACAAACCTCTTTCGGAGGGGTGAACCTGGAGGACATCGAACAACCAAAGTGCTTCCGGGTGCTCGATATGCTGCGGACCGACCCGGAGGTTACTATCCCTGTCTGGCACGACGATCAACAGGGCACGGCCACGGTCATTCTCGCCGGCCTGATGAACGCCTTGAAGATCGTGGGCAAGGAGATGGAGGACATCCACGTGGCTCTGATCGGTGTCGGATCCGCCAACATAGCCACGCTGCGCTTGTTGCTCGCCAGCGGCGTGACTTTCGAGAACGTGATCGCTTGCGACAGCTCGGGCATTCTCCATCCCGACCGCGCCGACATCGAGGCCCGCAAGACCGAGTTCGTGGACAAGTGGCGCATCTGTCAGCAGAGCAACGCCGAAGGCCGACGCGGGGGTCTTCCCGACGCACTGCGCGGGGCCGACGTCTGCATCGCGGCCAGCAAGCCCGGTCCGGGCACCATCAAACCCGAATGGGTCGGAGATATGGCGGAGGACGCGATCCTCTTCGCCTGCGCGAATCCGATCCCCGAGATCTGGCCCTGGGAAGCAAAGGAAGCTGGAGCACGGATCGTCGGCACAGGACGCAGCGACTTCGCCAATCAGATCAACAACTCGCTAGGCTTCCCCGCCATCTTCCGCGGCGTCCTCGATGTGCGGGCGACCACCATCACCGACGAGATGGCCATCGCCGCTGCTCAGGCCCTGGCAAGCTACCAACGAGAGCGGACGTTCGACGAGGAACACCTTTTGCCCACCATGAGCGAGTGGGAGGTCTTCCCCCGCGAGGCAGCGGCCGTTGGCATAAGGGCACAAGAGCAAGGTGTCGCCAAGCGCGGGCTGTCCTACACGGAGCTGTTGAACAAAGCCCGGCAAACCATCCAGCAGGCCCAGGACATGACGCGATTCCTGATGGAGAAAGAGATCATTCCACCTGTGCCAACGGAATGGAGCTGAGGAGGCAAAGCCTATGTATGAAATCATCATTATTGGTGGCGGCCCAGCTGGGATCAGCGCTTCTACGGTGGCTCTAAACCAGCGCGTCGAGACGTTGATTGTCGCCGAGAAATGGGGCGGTCAGACCACGTACGAGATGCACCTGGAGGACAAGGAGGGCCGGGGCAGCCTCAGCGGAGAGACACTGCTGGAGTCCTTCCGGCGCCAACTAGACTACCTAGACTTTGTGCGTCACTTCGACAGGGTAACCACAGCCAGGCCAGAAGAAGACCACTTCGTCGTAGAGACCACCGACCAGGATCGCTTTGAGGGACAGACGCTGATCATCGCCACTGGGGCCAAACCGGAGCGTCTTGCCGTGCCCGGGGCAGAGCGTCTGGCCGGGCGAGGACTTAGCTACTCGGCCACCACGCACGCTGGCCTCTTCCTCGGGAAGGACGTGGCGGTGGTCGGCAGTGGCCGACGTGCCCAATGGGCTGCCGCCAGTTGCGCAAGAAAAGCCCACCAGGTCTATCTGTTGGCACCGGAGCCGCTGTTGACGACACCGCTCGTCGACAAGCTGCAGAAGATGGACAACCTGGAGATAATCGAGGGTGCCGTCGTCGAGGAGGTGACAGGGGATGCCTTCTTGGACGGCATCACCGCTCGCTTGCCGGACGGCGAGGAGCGCGAGATACCGGTCAAGGGCCTGTTCGTCAAGCTGACACGGACCCCGAACTCGGATCTTGTCAGCCAGTGGGTTGACTGCGACAGCCGTGGTCACATCATCGTCGATCACTACAATGCCACCAGCTGGCCAGGGGTCTTTGCGGCCGGCGACGTGACCCTGGTCTCAGAACAGGTGCTCGTCCACATTGGCGAAGGAGTCAAAGCTGCCCTCTCCGCCTATCACTACCTGATGATGCACTGACCAATTCAGAACAGAGCGAACGCCTTGACCGTCGAGCTAACGCAGACGTGCTGGTGACGCATCACGAAACGACGATCCCAGATCTCGAAGCCGGTGTATCCGTCCGGACGTCCGGGTCCCGGGAAGATGCATAAGGTGCCTGAACAGTTCGCAGCGGACCAAGGGGCGAACCTTGCCCTGGCCTTTGATCCGCTGTGAGCTGTTGCGCGATGGCCCCCGAGGAGGCGGATAGCGGATTGCAGTACCGGCGAAGGTGAGCCACCCGGTTGCTAACCGCAAGACGCGTCTGAGCGGCGCTGCGCCCTCTACAAAGAGCTAAGAACGACGGCAAGGAACGTGACGACGAGCGCCACCAGGAAACCACCGACAGTGAACGCCACAACGGTCCGTTCAACGCGATTCTTGAAGCGCCCTGTTGCCCAGAGAAAGAGACCCAGGCCCAGCGCGGAGCCCACCAGAACACCGATGGTATAGGTGAACGCGGTCGCCATCAGCGCTGGCAAATCGACCCGGACGATCAACCGACCAAACAGCTGGAGCGAGAAACGAGTCCCTAAGAAAGCGTAACCAACACCGGTCAGAAGCCCAACGCCGGTCAACGCCACGCCCTCTAGGCGCCCCCGCCCCTGCTCCAGCCAGATCGTAATCGCGCCCAGCACGATAAGAGCTCCGGCGAATGTGAGGATGATAATAGAGATAAGGGCAATCACTCAGCCCTCCCTGAAGGCCCACAACCCCAGCCCCAGCACACGTGAAAAGAAGAAGCCAATTTAGAGAAGCTGCAACTGCTCCGCATGTGGGGGTGGCTCAGATTCGGCCATCCGCGGCGCGCGCTCAATCACTTCTGGGATACGCCTCATGTCCGCCTCCACGGTGCTGCGCAGACTGGGACGATGCAACGCTGCCGCAGGATGGTACATAGGGTAGTAGACGACGCCGTTGATCTTGCGCGCCTCTCCGTGGATGCGAGAGATACGCGCTTTGGGAAAGGCTCGGGCCATAGAGAAACGTCCTAACGTGACCACGACGGTGGGACGAATCAGCTCGATCTGACGACTCAGATAGGGCTCACAAGCATCGATCTCCCTCGGCAAAGGGTCACGATTGCCCGGAGGGCGGCACTTGATCACGTTGGTGATAAAGACATCCTCCCGTGTCAAATCGATGCTCTCCAGCAACTCCTCCAAGAATTGACCAGCTGCTCCGACGAAGGGGCGTCCCTGTTGATCCTCGTGGAAGCCCGGCGCCTCACCGACAAACATGATCTCAGCGTTCTCCGGACCGTCACCGGGCACAGCGTGGGTCCTACCGCGATGCAGTAAGCACTTCGTGCACTCAGCGATTTCTGCCGCCAGTCTCTTCAACTCTGACACACTTCCTCCCTGGGACCTGAGCCAATCGTGGCAAGGGCCGTGACACAGCGGAACCGCAGTGAGGGTCCCGACAGCTGTCCCTTGCTCAACACCTGCGAAAATTATAGTGCGTCGTCGGTGCTTTGTCCAACCTCGATGCCCTGGCGATCGAGCCGCTGGTCCAGCGCCTTGCGGAGTTCGGTCATCCGCTGTTGGTAACTCCGATCATCCAGGTTGACCGCCATCACCCAAGCATCCTCGCCATCTCGATAGTAGCTGCGCTGGAATTGCACGACCTGAAAACCGTGCTTGCGGTAAAGGCGATAGGCTACATCGTTAGAGGGGCGCATCTCCAGCGTCACCGTGTCGATTCCGCACGCCTGCATCTTCTCCAGCGCCACAAACAGAAGCAGCTGTCCTAGTCCCTGGCCACGCCATTCGGGATGCAGGGCAAGGGTTGTTATGTGCCCTCTGCTGTCCCGAAACCGAAACCCCACATACCCAATCACGCGGCTCCCACTGAGCGGGTTGAATAGCCGTCGCAGCCAACTCGGCTCTGTAGAAGCGGACGAGGACGAAGCATTCTTCTCTGGCTTGAGGAGCACCGTATAGGTAGCCCGCTCTCGCTGCAACTCACGGCGGAAGGCGGCCGCGGGCCAGGGAGTAGGAAAGGAGAGACGGTCGATAGCCGTCACTACCGGCACGTCGCCAGGCTTCATCGGGCGAAGGATGAAGGGCATCAAACAGGATGCTTCAGGTAGGTCGGGGTCAGCGTGGACGGATCGTCAACATCGCCGCGCTTCAGTCGCCGCCAGCCGAGCTCAGCTAGAAAGCCGGCTCGACGCAGACGCCACGCCGCTGGTAAGAGCACAGCTTGATCGCCGAGCCGTGCCAAGGTATCCGCACCAGACGGATCGATCTCCCCACAGAAGATGGTGGGCTCAATGAGCTCCTCGGTCAGCTTCGTCCACGTGGTCAGATGCGGCTCTTCCTGTATGTGCCAACTGCCGCCCTGCCAGCGATAGAACGCGATAGAGATGCGCCTCCGTCCCGCCTGAAGGACAGCGGCCAAGCGACGTCGATCACGTCCCTGGGCGCTGGCGATGACGTCGAGAGTTCGTACACCAACCAGGGGGATAGTCTGGGCCATAGCCAAGCCTTTCGCCACCGACATGCCGATGCGCAGCCCTGTGAAGGAGCCTGGGCCTGTCGTGACCGTCACGCCGCTCAGCTGCTCTGGCGAGACATTCGCATGCCTCATGGCAGCATGCAGTCGCGGCGAGAGCTGCCGGGTCTGTTGACGCCTGGCCTCCCAGGTCTGCTCAGCTCGCACTCGGAAGCCATCGTGCAAGGCCAAGCTGGCTTGGTCTGTCGCTGTGTCGATCGCTACCAACATCGTGCTTACGCTCCAAACGCCAAATGCCGGAATCTATGCAGCAGATCCTGGTGACGCGGACCTTGAGCAGAGAACCAGAGGTGTCGCCGGGTTAGATCGGCAGACTCGACAAAACCCAGCCTAATCCAAAGGTGTTCAGTCGGGATCAATGACTCAGCGCGTTCTGCCCACTCGATGATACTGACGGCAAAGTCGCTGCCCAGGAAGTCATCCACGCCCAGATGCCACGCCTCCTCCGCACCTGAGACACGGTACAGGTCAACGTGGAAGAGCTTCTGCTCATCCTCGGGTCGCGTGTACTCCCGCACCAACACAAATGAAGGACTGACCAACGGCTGCTGGGCTCCCCAACCACGGCCAATGCCCTGCGCCAGACACGTCTTGCCAGAACCTAAGGGCCCCTGCAGACAGATCACGTCACCCGCCTGCAACAAGGTACCCAGGCGAGCACCCAAGCGCTGCGTCTGCTCAGCGCTGCGGCTCATGAACTCCAGCATGTGCTCTTCAAGCAAGACCATGATGTGATCAAGTGAGGCTATCTTCCCAAGGGATGATTATACAGCCGTTGTTGATCGCCGACAAGCAGCTGCTGGTGAGCGTCACGCATTCGGCACAAGCTAGTAAGAAGAACGCGACTGGTTGGCAGCTCCGGGAAAGTACGGTATAATCTCTCCCCGAGGAGGCAGACCTTGCAAGCATTGATCACCGGAGCAGGCGGATTCGTCGGAGGGCACCTTTGTAGCTACCTCTTATCGCATACAGACTGGGATCTGACAGGCACTATCTTTGACGCGGCAAGCAGGACTGAGGCTCAGCATCCCCGGCTTCAACTCCACTCCGTCGATCTACGCGAACAAGACAGCGTCACCTCCCTTCTCGAAGAGATTCAGCCGAACGTCATCTTCCATCTGGCCGCGCAGTCCTTTGTCCCGACCTCCTTCTCCAATCCCTGGGACACGCTGGAGAACAACATCCTATCGGAGCTGAACTTACTGGAGGCTGTGCGCCGGTCGAAGCGGGAGGTTGTCGTCTTGGTGGTCGGGTCGAACGAAGAATATGGCGCACCGAAACCAGAGGAGCTACCCCAAACGGAGCAGAGCCCTCTCCGCCCCAACAATCCGTATGCCGTCAGCAAGGTGGGTCAGGACTTCCTGGGGCTTCAGTACTATCTGGCCTACGACGTAGCTGTCGTGCGAGTGCGTCCCTTCAACCACACCGGTCCTGGTCAGTCCTCTCGATTCGTCGCTCCCGCCTTTGCTAGCCAGATCGCTCGTATCGAAGCGGGGCTTCAGGAGCCCGTTATGAAGGTCGGCAACCTATCGACATCGCGAGATTTCACCGATGTGAGGGACATCGTGAGCGCCTATTGGCTCGCAGTCACCAAGGGGGAACCGGGAGAGGTCTACAATCTGGCCTCGGGAGAGCCGCGCTCGATCAAGACGATGCTGGAGACGCTCATCGGCTACTCAGACGTAGGCATCCGCGTGGAGAGAGATCCCGAACGATATCGTCCCGCAGATGTTCCCGTCGTCTACGGCAGCGCAGAGAAATTCCACGAGCGCACAGGTTGGGAACCACAGATCCCATTCGAGCAAACTTTGTGGGACACGCTTACCTATTGGCGCGAGCAAGTTTCGGACTAGACAACAGGAGTATGAGGAGTCACTAAATGCCGAAGGCATTAATCACAGGGATAACGGGCCAGGACGGATCCTACCTTGCCGAGTTCTTGTTGGAAAAGGGCTATGACGTCATTGGCATGGTACGGCGCACCAGCACACTGAACTTCTCCCGCATCCAGCACATCCAGGATAGCCTTACCTTGGTATCTGGAGACCTCTTGGATCAGGTGTCGCTGATCACCATTCTCCAGGAACACCGCCCCGAAGAGGTCTACAACTTGGCAGCTCAGTCCTTCGTGCCCACCTCGTGGAAGCAGCCCGTCTTCACCGGTGACGTCACCGCGCTGGGTGTGACGCGCATGCTGGAAGCGATCCGCACGGTGGACGACACCATTCGCTTCTATCAAGCTAGCTCTTCCGAGATGTTCGGCAAGGTCCGCGAGGTGCCTCAGAACGAGAATACGCCCTTCTACCCTCGTAGCCCGTACGGCGTTGCCAAGGTCTACGGTCACTGGATCACCATCAACTTCCGCGAGTCTTACGATCTACACGCTACCTCCGGTATCCTCTTCAACCATACCAGCCCTCGGCGCGGGTTGGAGTTTGTGCTGCGCAAGATCACGTATGGGGTGGCAAGGATCGCCCTGGGTTTAGCCGACGATCTCGCTCTCGGCAACTTGGATGCTAAGCGGGATATCGGTTTCGCGGGTGACTACGTGCGGGCCATGTGGTTGATGCTGCAACAGCCAGAGCCCGACAATTACGTCGTCGCCACAGAGGAGACGCACTCGATTCGCGAGATGTGTGAGGCCGCTTTCGGCTACAAGGACCTGGATTGGCAGGAGTACGTGGTGCAGGACCCGAGGTTCATGCGACCAGCGGAGGTTGATATCCTCATCGGGAATGCCGAGAAAGCCAGACAGAAGCTCGGATGGGAGCCATCGGTCTCCTTCGAGGAGATGGTGCACATGATGGTGGACAGCGACATCGAGCTGCTGAAAGAAGAGAACGACCTGAGCTAGAGCAGAGGCATCGGCCCGAGGAGGCTTGACGATGACAACAGACATCCGCTTCGGCACGGACGGCTGGCGAGCGCAAATCGCGGAGGATTACACCTTCGATAACGTGCGTCGCGCCGCCCAGGGCTTCGCAAATTACTTAGCAGAGCAAGGACGTGCGGGCAGCAGGGTAGTCGTGGGCTACGATAAGCGTTTCGCGGCTGAGCACTTTGGAGCTGCTGCCGCTGAGGTGATGGCAGCCAACGGATTCCAGGTCTGGCTGACGGACACCGCCACGCCAACCCCGGTCATCTCCTACGGCATCGTTGAGCGAGGTGCTTCGGGAGGTGTCAACATCACCGCCAGCCACAACCCCCCGTGGGATGGTGGCTTCAAAGTGCGAGATCAGAACGGAGCCGCCGTCGCACCCGATGGACTGCGCGCCATCGAAGACGCCATACCGTCGATAGAACAGGTGCAGCGAATGGACCTAGAAGAGGCGGAAGAAGAGGGCAAGATCGAGGTCTGGGACGCTGCCGTTGCTTACATCGAACACATCGGCGACCTCGTGAACATCGAGCGCATCAAGGAGGCCGGTCTGAGCATCCTGGTCGAGCCGATGTGGGGCAACGGGATGGGGTGGTTCCCACGCATCCTTGGGGGCGGGCCTACCACTGTGTCCGAGATCCACAACCAGCGTAATCCCCTCTACCCAGGTATGGAGCGTCCCGAGCCCATTCCCCCGAATATCGATTCAGCGCTAGATAAGATCGTCAGCCTGGAAGCCGACGTCTGTTTGATCATGGATGGTGACGCCGATCGCATGGGCGTCGGCGATGAGCACGGTGTATTCATCAACCAGCTACAGGTCTACGCCCTGCTCGCCTACTACCTACTGGAAGTGCGAGGGAAGCGAAAGCCGATTGTGAAGACCGTCTCCACGACCTCTATGCTGGAGCGGCTTGGAGAGATGTACGACGTGCCCGTCTATCGCACCGGCGTCGGATTCAAGTACGTAGGCCCGAAGATGATGGAAACCGATGCGATGATCGGGGGAGAGGAAAGCGGTGGCTACGCCTTTGGCGAAAGCATCCCCGAACGTGACGGTATCCTGGGCAACCTGTACTTCCTAGATCTGATGGTGCAGACCGGCAAGTCGCCCTCTGAGCTCATCGAGCACCTCTACGACAAGCTAGGGGCCTCCTACTACTACGACCGGGTGGATACCCGCTTCCCCGATGAGAAGCGCCCAGAGGCAAGAGCCCGGCTCGATGCTGCCGAGCCTGAGACACTCGCCGGCCTGGAGGTTGTGGATATCGTCACACTGGATGGCTATAAGTATGAACTCGAGGATGGTGGGTGGCTATTGGTCCGCTTCTCCGGCACCGAACCGGTCATCCGGGTCTACTGTGAGACGACGGACAAGGACAAGATAGAGCCTCTGTTGAACGAAGGACTGAAGCTGGCCGGCCTGAAGTAGCCAGGCAGGAATAGCCTATGGATCTCATCGATTCGCACGCTCACGTGGACTTTCCCCAGTTCGACGATGATCGCCATGCGGTCATCGAGCGAGCACAGGCGATGGGCCTGGTCGGGCTGGTAAACGTGGGAACCAACGTGCAGACCAGTCGAGCATCGGTCGGCTTGGCAGAGCGACATGACTTCATCTATGCCACCGTAGGCATCCATCCTCACGAGGCCGAGACGGCCACAGGAGAGGCACTTGACGGCTTGCGCGCCTTGGCACGCCATCCGAAAGCAGTCGCTATCGGTGAGATCGGGCTCGACTACTACCGAGACTACGCACCCCGAGCCGCACAGCGCCGGGCGTTCCAAGATCAGCTGGCTCTGGCTTCGGATCTGGACCTCCCAGTGGTGATCCATAGCCGCGACGCCCACGACGACGTGCTGACGATACTGAGCAACTGGGAAGGGACCGGCGTGCTACACACGTATGCGGGCGGGACAGAGCGACTGGACCGAGTCCTCGCGATGGGTTTCTGCATCGGCATCTCAGGTCCGGTGACTTATGCCAAAGCAGAGCAGCTACGGCGCGTAGCGAGAGACGTGCCTTTGGATCGCCTGTTGATCGAGACCGACTGTCCGTACTTGACGCCCGAGCCTCATCGCGGCAAGCGGAACGAGCCAACCTACGTCAGGTTTGTGGCTCAAGCCGTCGCCAAGGCCCGAGGGGATTCGGTACAACAGATCGCACGTGCAACGACGGAGAACGCCCGTCGTCTATTTGGCTTTCCACGCTTGTACTGAGCTTGACGAAGTGATTGTACCGAGCTTGACGAAGTAACTGAGGCATAACCATTGACTGACCTATCCTTCCTTTATCCGGTTGAAGATGACTTGAGGAGGGTGGAAGCGCTACTTGGAGACCATCCCCCCGAGCAACATGCGGCCATCGGCTTGGCCCTGGACCATCTGATTAGCGGCGGTGGTAAGAGGCTCCGGCCGACGCTCGTGCTGCTGTCCGCCCACCTATGCGGCGCGTCGATCGATCAGGCAGTCTTCGCAGCCGCGGCCGCCGAGATGCTCCACACCGCGACGCTCGTTCACGACGATCTCATCGATGGCTCACTCATACGTCGCGGTGTGGAGACGCTGAACGCCAGTTGGACCCCCGCCGCCACGATTCTCACCGGGGACTTTGCCTTCGCTCGCGCAGCGTATCTGGTCGCCCGGACGAAGAGCGTCCGGCTGACACAGCGCTTTGCGGAGACACTGATGGTCATCTGTAACGGCGAGATTCGCCAGATGTTCAACGGACGGCACGATGGTAACGCCGTTGAGGAGTACAAGAAGCGCGTCTATGCCAAGACCGCCTCGCTAATCGCCCTCTCCGCCGAAGCTGGCGCTATCCTAGCCGAGGCCGAGAACGCTGAAGAGACAGCTCTGCGAACCTACGGAGAGAAGATCGGCACAGCCTTCCAGATCGTGGATGATGTGCTGGACTTCGTGGCTGATGAGGATACGCTGGGAAAGCCCGTGGGCAGCGATCTGCGACAGGGTCTGGCGACACTGCCCGTGTTGCTCCATCTGAGGACTGGTTCAGGATCCTCTTCTGTACACCAGGTGCTGAACGGCAACCGTTCCAACAATATCGTGCAAGAGGCCATACAAGCTGTGATCGCGTCTCCAGCCATTGAGGAAGCCTTGACGATCGCACGCCAGCACGCGGGCCAGGCTAAGACTGCCCTGGAGGCGTTCCCGACTTCACCCCATCGAAGAGCGCTACTGGACCTGGCCGACTTCACCGTGGATCGCCACTTCTAGCCTCCTTGTTGCCAACGCTAACGCCGGCGTTGAACATAGCTCGCCCTATGCGAAGTCGAAGGGTCGAAGGTATGACCGACCTCTCTATCGTCATCGTCAGCTGGAACGTTTGTGATCTCCTACAGCGCTGCCTGCGGTCAATCTACACCCGCGAGGCTGGCTCTGCAGGTGAGGCCGCTGGAGGCACAGAGGGCTCCACAGCTGCCCGCAGCCGGACACCTGCGGGCTTGGCACTCCAGGTGATCGTCGTGGACAACGCGTCCAGCGACGGAAGCGCCAAGATGGTGCAGGAGCAATTCCCCAATGTGCGGCTTGTGGTCAACCGGAGCAACCGCGGCTTCCCGGCGGCTAACAATCAGGGCATCGCAGTTGCGGACGGTCGATACGTCCTACTGCTCAACCCAGATACCGAGATCAAGGCCCACGCGCTGACAAGGTTGGTGGACTTCGGGGACCAGCACCCAGACGTGGGCATCATCGGCCCACAGCTTCTCAACCCGGATGGGAGTGTCCAATCCTCCCGCCGGCGCTATCCAACCCTGGCGACAGCCTTTCTTGAATCAACGTGGCTTCAGCCAGCGATCACGGATCTTCAATCGCATCGGGTAGCCGCTGGTCTGACCGCCCCTCTTCACCATGTGCTGCAACGCTATTATGTGTCCGACCAGCCGGACGACGTCATACAAGACGTAGACTGGATCACAGGAGCCTCGATGTTCGCCCGAGGCGAAGCTATCGACGAAGTGGGTCTTATGGACGAGGGCTTCTTTATGTATTCGGAGGAGCTCGACTGGTGTCGGCGCTTCCGAGAGGCTGGTTGGCGCGTCGTCTACCTGCCTACAGCGCAGGTGGTGCATCATGTGGGCAAGAGCAGCGAACAGGTCGTCGCAGCGCGCCACATCCACTTCCAAACCAGCAAAGTCCGCTATTTCCGCAAGTATCACGGGGCCCTCGCCGCCGAGATACTGCGCTGGTACCTCTTGGCAAGCTACGCCTGCCAGATCGTCGTGGAAGGAGCCAAGTGGCTCCTCGGTCACAAGCGCTCTCTTCGCGCTCACCGTGTCAGCGCCTACCGCCAGGTGCTCGCCAGTAGGCTCTTTGGGAGGTGGCTTGAGCGGTGAATGCGTCACGCTACTGGGTTGCGCTACTCTTTCTGCTGGCGATTCTGATCAGTGCCACCTATTTGACCATCAGCCTTACCACCGCCGAAGGACGCGCTGTGGCCCCTCTAGATGACGCCTATATCACGTTCCAGTACGCGCGCCAAATCGCGCGGGGTCATCCATACAGGTACAACGTGGGTGATCGTCCGACAGCGGGCATGACCAGTCCTCTGTTCGGGTTCCTACTGGCCGTGGCCTATCTTGCGGGCGTGACCGGTGAGGGCCTGGTCGCATGCGCCCTGGCCCTCGGCATGGTCTGGCTGGGGCTCATCGCCGCACTCAGCTATGGGCTGTTCTCTCGTGTGGCGGTCGGAACTGAGATAGACAAAGCCTGGGGACTGGTGGCAGCCGTCCTCGTCCTTCTGACCGGGCCGGTGTCCTGGGCTTGTTTCAATGGTATGGAAACCGGGGTTTTCACGGCTCTGACGCTTGCTGCCCTGTATGCGTTCCTGAGAGAACGCATGGGACTGGCGGCTGTGTTCGTCGCCTTAGCAGGACTGACGCGGACTGAGGGCCTCATCCTGTCGGGTCTGCTCTGGTCAGCGATTCTGTTTAGGGGGTTTCTCAGCGATACAGATCGTCCGGGCAGAGACATGGCCCTTTCTTCGGCGGCGGTTCTAGTTGGCCTCACACCCTATCTCATCAACTGGTTACTTACGGGGACCCCTTCATCCGCAGGCATTCGCGCGAAATCATGGCTCCTCAACGTGCCGTTCTACCCCAAGGATATCGCTCGCTCCATCCTGCTCTCGTTTCGGCGTATCATCCTGGGGCGCTTCTTGGCGGGCGATGCCTGGTTCGTCCCCCCAGGAACACTGGTATTCTCGATCTTGGGGTGGACTATTTTGGCAAGACGAAGACATTGGGCGCAGCTGTGGACCACTATGTCTTGGTTTCTGGTTGGTACGCTATCCACGGCGACACTCATAACGGCCACGTGGCACATGGGACGCTACCAAGCTCCTCTCACGCCGGTGGCCATTGTGGTCGCCACCTACGGGTTGGCCTTCCTGTGGCACACAGGCAGTAGAGCCTGGCAACACGTCGCAATAGGCGCACTCGTCCTCTACATGGCGATCGCTTCGTGCTACTCGAGCTTCTATCATGCGAAGCGCTATCGTCTCTCCGTCCGTACCATGACGCAGCAGCAGCTGACCATAGCTGATTGGATCCGGGATAGTCTTCCCACGAACGCCTGCGTCGGCGTCCATGACACCGGCAGCTTGCGCTACGTCGGTCAGCGTCCCACGTACGACGTCATCGGCCTGACGACGCCCGATGCCGCGATGGCCTGGCGACACGGTGCGGGTAGCGTGTTCGAGAAGATGGAACATGCGGCGATGCGCCCAGACTATTTCGCCATCTATCCCGATGTTTTCTCTATCCCCTACCTTGCCACGACCGACCTCTTCGCCGAGGAGTTGTTCCGCGTGGAGGTGCCCAACTACGGCGTCGCCAGCGCAGGGCCGGTCCAAGGGATCTGGCGTGCCGACTGGCACCTGGCGGGGAGCGGGGACGAGCGATATCAGTCCGACATCCTACGGCACACGAGAGGGCTCGCCGTCGTCGATACGCTCGACCTGGCTGACCTCGAGGCTGAGGCTGCACACAATGTGCGGTGGTGGCAAGAGGCCAAACGCCCAGGATTTCCCACGGAGCTCTGGCAGCTGACCTACCAGGTTCCTCCCCAGCGGGAGGTTCTGGATGGGGGACGGCTCCTCACCGGCGGCCTTGCCTTCGACACTCACACCGAGCCTGGTAAGGACCTCTGGATCGTGGCTCGGATGCATGCTCAGCAGGCAGGCGGTGTGCATGTTGAAATTGATGGACAGGAGGTCGGCTACTGGGCCTACCCCCCAGTCCCTGGTCACTGGCTCGAGACAGCTTTCCAGGTGCGCGGGGACAGGATCAACCATTCGCAAACTGGAGTTACGCTGAGGGTGGATACCGACAACCCCGTCTTCCGCCACTACACGCCCTACTACTTCTGGTTGCTGCAGGGCGACGCGACAGAGACAACGTGGGCCATTGACCACCGACCGGACGTCACGTTTGGTGAGAACATCTCCCTGGCAGGCTTTGACTTGCCAGAAGGACCTTGGCAATCAGGGGATAGGCTACAAGTAGCTCTCTACTGGCAAACCGTGGCGCCGACCCAGAGTGAGGCCAAGGTCTTCCTCCACTTGTATGACGCTGCCGGAAACCTCGTAGCACAATCCGATGGCTGGCCCTTTCACGGCACACGCCCGCCTTACACGTGGGACGCTGAGAAGATTGTGAAGGATCCGCGAAACCTCCTTCTACCCGGAGATCTACCATCGGGAGACTACGCCTTGGAGGTAGGCCTCTACAGCCCTCACGGTTCTGGCAGGCTGCCTGCCTATCGCGACGATATTCGCCAATCCGAGGACCGGGCGACGTTGACCACGATCAGAGTGGTACAGTAGAGGGGACCGATGAACATCGGGCTGATCACGGGCGAATATCCACCCGATCACGGCGGCGTAGGTGACTTCACCGATCACCTGGCGCACGCCTTGGCTAGCCTGGGACATCACCTGCACATCATAACATCCTCGTCGCCGCGCTCACACCCGAGCCACGGAACCGCAGCCAACGCGCCTCGCCTGACCAGGTTGACGGTCCACCGAGCCGTTGAGCACTGGCGCTTCGGTTGCTGGAGCCAGGTTTTGAGGCTGGCTCGGGATCTAGACCTAGAGATTCTGGACATCCAGTACCAAGCCGCCGCCTACGATATGCATCCGGCCATCAACCTATTACCACGGTCCCCGCGACGCCCTCCCGTGGTGGTGACGTTCCACGATCTCAAGGTGCCCTACCTGTTCCCAAAGGCCGGACCTCTGCGCTGGTGGATGGTGCGCACGTTGGCTCAACGTGCCGACGGCGTGATCGTCACTAACCGTGAGGACGAACGGAGGCTCTCAGGCCTCAAGTCACCGGTGTCCAATCTGACACATATCCCTATTGGCAGTAACATCCCGTCTTGCCCGCCGCCTGGCTACGACCGGGCGGCAGAGCGAGCCCACTGGGGCATCGGGCCCGACGATCTCCTGCTGGGCTACTTCGGCTTCCTGAACGAGAGCAAGGGCGGTGAGGAGCTGATCCGAGCCTTGGGATTGCTGGTGCAACGAGGGTTGCCCGCTCATCTGTTGAAGATCGGCGGTCGGGTTGGGACATCCGATCCCACGAATCGTGTCTACGCTGATAGCGTAGAACGCCTCATCGCCGACCTTGGTCTACAGGAGCGCGTCCACTGGACTGGCTATGTGCGCCCTGACGAGGTCTCCGCTAGTCTGCTCGCCACCGACGTCTGTGTGCTGCCCTATCGGGACGGCGTCTCCTTTCGCCGTGGGAGTCTACTCGCGTGCCTGGCCCACGGCCGGGCCATCGTCACCACCCGGCCTAGCGTGCCGCTGCCGGAGGCTTCGGACGGTAAGACTATGCTACTGGCAGAGCCGAGAGACCCCGCGGCGGTGGCGGAGGCGATCACACACCTAGCATCGAACCCAGAGCTGCGAACTCGGTTAGAGGCAGGTG
>Ga0207796_1000194_pt1 | contig 26772 bp, 23 predicted proteins | sample Pon1CUnioCityCA_6_FD_187274 | JGI IMG/M metagenome (GOLD analysis project Ga0207796, IMG submission 187274) | Marine sediment microbial community from Union City, CA, USA - Pond 1C Sediment 1 (SPAdes) | ecosystem: Environmental > Aquatic > Marine > Intertidal zone > Salt pond sediment ... | reverse complement strand
CGGCTCACCCTCGGAGCGGCTTGTCTGGGAGGTGCTCAGGCAGCGCTGGACTGGTCGATTAAGTGGGCCAAGACACGGGAGCAGTTCGGCACGGAGTTGGCGCAGAAGCAATCGGTTCAGTGGATGATCGCCGATATGGCCACCGAGCTCGAGGCGCTGCGCAGCCTGGTCTACCGCGTGGCCTGGATGGTCGACACCGATCAGCCATTCACACGGCTGGCAGCGATGTGCAAGCTCTACGGTTCGGAGGTAGCCTCTCGTGCCATCGACATGGCACTGCAGATACACGGCGGCCTGGGGTACTCCCGCGACTATCCCATTGAGCGCGCCTTTCGGGACGCGCGCATCGCCGAGATCTTTGAGGGTACCAACGAGATCCAGCGCATCGTCATTGCCTCGCGTCTCTTCCGCGAGCACGGCGTGCGAATCAGCCCGTGAGGAGGAACACTATGCGTATACTGGTTATTTTGCGACGCGTCCTCGACCCCGCTGGCATCGTGGCCCATCGGCGACTGCGTCGCCTGTTCATCAACCGTGAGGAGTATATCATCCAGCCGGCCGACCATGGGGCGCTGGAGGCGGCGCTGCGCATCAAGGATGCCACCGCTGCTGAGGTCGTCGTGGCCTCCGGTCAATCAGAGCCCGACGATGATACCCTGCGGCGAGGGATCGCCATGGGTGCTGATCGGGCGATCTATCTTTCGGGCGATGCGTTCAAGAGCGCTGACGATGCGGTAGCGGCGCGCGCTTTGCAGGAAGTCATCGAACGCCTTGGTGACGTTGATCTCGTTCTGTGTGGGGCGACCACCCTGGATACGGGACAGGCCCAGCTGGGCCTGCGGCTGGCTGAAGCGCTTGGCTGGCCGCAGATCGTTGGTGCTTGGTCCATAGAGGCGGACGACGGGCGCGTCCAAGGCGTGCGCCGGGACGGCGTCCGGTACACCCTCGTCGAGACGGATCTGCCCGCGGTGGTGCTGATGGCGGCCGGGGCGCTCAAGCCCCGCTACCCGAATGGGATTCGGCTCATCAACATCTACCGCGACGAAGGGGACGTGGCCGACGCCTTGGAGCAGTGGGATGCGGCTGACCTACTGACACCCGATGAGCTTTCGCCCCTTATTGCGTCCGTCGGGCGCGATTTCCCGCCGGAGCGAGAGCGGGGAGAGCGGGTGGAGGGGACGAACGCGGAGGTCGCTGAGACCGTGGCCCAGGCGCTTCGACAGCGGATGCGCGGATAAGGGGGACTGGCATGGATGCTTCATACCTTGACTTGGTGATGGCACAGCAAGAGGAGAGTTTCGAGGAGGCCGAGGGCGGCGGAGGGGTGTGGGTCGTCGCTGATCTTCTCGAGGGACAGATCGCGCCCGTGACCTTGGAGGCTATCGGCGCTGCTCGCACGCTAGCGGACTCGCTCGGTGCGTACGTCTACGCCGTTCTGCTCGGCAATGACGTGACCACGCTGGCGGAGACACTGTATCAGTCCGGCGCCGATGGTGTCCGGGTGGCCGATCACGCGAGGCTGGCCCCGTTTGCCTTGGCGCCTCACCTAGCGATTCTGCTTGATCTGTTCGAGGAAGAGGAGCCGGAGGTCGTTCTTCTGGGGGCGTCCGACGCTGGTCAGGAGCTGGCGCCGCGGCTGGCGCAGCGCATGGGGGGTGGGCTCATCGAGCACGCAACTTCGGTCACTCTGGACGAGAGCACGCGTGTGGTGCAGGCGACGTTCCCCATCTACGGAGGGGACTACTTCGAGATCGCTGCCTGCCCCGAGGTGCGGCCCCAGGTCCTGACGATCGAGCCTGGAGCCTTTGCATCCCCATACCTCGACGAGTATCGCAAGGGGGAGCCCACCATACTGGACGTCGAGCCCGTGGAACCGGTCGTCCGTCGGCTAGGGCCCGCCGAAGACTATGAGCCGCCGCCGGTGCCGTTATCCGAGGCGAAGCTGATCGTCGCTGGCGGGCGTCAGGCAGGTGACTTTGTCCTGGTGGAGAAGCTAGCACAGGCACTGGATGCGCACCTGGCCGGTGACCGGGGTGCCTGGGATGCCGGGTTGATCGAGGCGGAGCAGATGGTGGATGTGCGGGGCGTAACCGTCGCGCCCGATGTCTATGTGGCCGTGGGGCTCCGGGGTGACACCTTTCACAACGCTGCGATGGAGGGGGCTACGTTCATCGTCGCCATTCATCCAGATCCACATGCTCCGATCTTTGAGATAGCTGATCAATGTGTAGAGGCGCAGCCGGAGGAGGTGCTCCCGGTGCTATTGGAGGCACTGGCGTAGAACCCCTGAGCCGGCGCTTTGGTTCGAGAAACCCTCGGGGAGTCTGTCTCCGCGGGGGTTTCCTCTATTGTAGCGAAGCTGTTCGCAAGGGAGATCTGGACAACTCGGGGACGACGAGGTATCATACGCCAACATCGTTGACACCGAAGCAGGACGACGACGTTGGCACGCTCTGGGCTCCTCTACGATACGCCAATGACATTTTGGCTGCTGAGCCGCTTCCGCTGTACAGTTTAGATAGGTACTATGTCTCTTGAGTTCATCATTTTCGATCTGGACAACACGCTCTACCCGCCAGGTAGTGGGGTGATGGAGGCCATCGGGCAGCGCATCCACGCGTGGTTGTGCAGAGAGCTGGATGTGACGTGGGAAGAGGCGACTGAGCTGCGGCGCGAGTACCTCCGCCAGCATGGGACGACGATGGGGGGCTTGATGTCGAACGGAGCTATCGATATTCCACACTATCTCGACTTCGTTCACGACATTCAGGTTGGGGAACACCTGGAACCGAATCCATCGTTGATCGACATGCTGGAGAGGATGCCGCTTCGAAAGGTAGTCTACACCAATGCTACATCCGCGCACGCCCGGCGCGTGTTGCGTGCTCTTGGCACCTACGAGCAGTTTGAGCGCATTGTCGGCATCGAGGAGGTTGGATTGAACAACAAGTTCAATCGCCAAGCCTACGAGCGGATGCTAGCGCTGCTGGACGCTGCGGGCTCACAATGCGTCATGGTCGAGGACTCACCGCGCAATCTACATCCGGCCAAGGCGGTCGGCATGGTGACCATCTTGGTGGGGAATGAGCACAGTGGCGGCAGCAAGGCCTTCATCGACTTCGCCGTCGGAAGCGTGCTGGACGTGGAGCAGGTTGTCGATCACCTCCTCGAAGGTGCTGCGGAGCGGTTGTGAGGGGACGGTCAGGCTGCATGTTGATGGACCTCCGTGCGGCGGTGGCATGAGCGAGCCTGAGCGTGCGTCTCACAGGTCATCTTTGATCAGCACATTCCTGCCTCTTGCCCAAAACGCCATCGCCTACGCAAGCTTTGCCACGTTGGGACTCTCCGTCGGCTTCCGCGGCGTGGCTTGGCCATCCATTCGCTCAACCTTTGGCCTACCGTTGGATGCGGTTGGTACCTGGTTGCTGGTTGCCACGGCAGGATCGATCCTCTCCAGCTCCAGCGGCGGGTATGTCGCATCGCTGGTTGGTGTAGGGCCTCTTCTAGCGGTCAGCATGCTGGGAACGGCACTGGGGTCGTTGGGCTATGGCTTAGCACCGACGTGGTGGCTTATGGTGGTGGCGGGGCTATTGAGCGGCCTGGGGAGTGGCGCGACGCATGTCGGTTTGAACGCGCATTTCGCCGCTCACCTGGGCGCCGGCGCCCTCAATGGGCTTCACGCCTGTTTTGGCATCGGTGCGACGCTTGGCCCGTTGGTGATGACCACAATCCTTCGGCATGGCCTCTCCTGGCGCTGGGCCTATGGCGGGGCTGGCGTCTGGATGATTCTGTTGGCCGTCTGCTTTGTCCTGACCTTGAATCGGTGGAGTGGCTCGTCAGAGCGAGTGACACGGGGGCGGAGGCAGGATAAGGACAGCAAGAACAGCTTGGAGACTCGCAGGTTCCCGATCGTCTGGTTGAGCTTGCTTCTGTTTTTCGCCTACACCGGCGTAGAGTCTACCGCCGGGCAGTGGGCGTACAGTCTCTTCACCGAAGCCCGCGCAGTGTCGGAAGGCACTGCTGGCCTGTGGATGACCGTCTACTGGGGTGGACTTGCTGGAGGGCGGCTGCTCCTGGGTAGCGTTGCAGGCCGCTTGAGGACGGTCTCTCTGGTGCGAGCCTGTATGCTATGTGTCTTGGCTGGCGCTGTACTGATCTGGTGTCAGGCTGTTGATCTGCTGAGCTTCCTCGGGTTGGCACTCATGGGCCTTGCAGAGGGCCCCATCTTTCCCTCTCTGGTTTCTCTTACCCCGCGGCGTCTCTCTGCTGGTCACGTGGACAATGCCATCGGCTTCCAGGTGGCCGCTGCGAGCCTTGGAGCTGCAGCGCTTTCCAGCTTGGCCGGTGTTCTGGCCAAGCAGATAACCCTCGAGGTCATCGGGCCGTTTCTCGTCTTCTGGGCCACCGCCATGGTTGTCCTCCACGAAATGACGCTGCGCCGTGCCTCCAGCTCGACACCCGAGCACTTGGCAGACTAGGCTCTCACTTCGCCGACTTTTTTCTCTTCAAGCGCTGTTCTGCGCTCCTTGTCTCAAGGGCCGATAGGCCTGCTAGCCAGCGGTCAGGCTCCCTGACGATCGTAGGGTCTCAGGTGCGGCAATGATGGATGCGTTAGGGGCCCTTGCTGGAAGCAAATTCTTGACGCTGGGGGCCTGGTATGCTATAATAAGTGAAGCTTGTGGAAAATTCCCCGCACTTGCGGGCATAGCTTGTCGCATCTTTACAACTCATCATGCTTGCTTTTGATGTCTCTACCCTTCTCAAGGCCCCGCTCGGCAAATCGCTCACCCTGGATATCGACACCGGGCCTAAGGTGCTGGATGACTTAGAGGTCGACTATCTACGTGGCTCTGTCCAGGTCTTTAGAGTCAAAGAAGGCCTCTTTGTTGAAGGCATAGTGGAGTCTCAACTAAGACTAGAGTGCGTTCGCTGTCTCCAACCCTTCGCTTTCCCCGTCACGTTAGAACTGGCTGAGTTGTTCCGAATGCCAGGCACACCAGTAAGGCCTGACGCCATCTACGCTGTCAGCGATGACGGCGAAATTGATCTGGCGCCACTAATCCGTGAGCTTGCGTGGCTTGCTATTCCAATGAAGCACCTTTGCGATCCTGAGTGCAAAGGCTTGTGTCCTCATTGTGGCGTGAATTTCAATACTGACTCCTGTCAGTGTGAGGAAACGCACGTCGATCCGCGATTAGCACCTCTGAAGGAGCTCCTCAAAGGATAGTCTATGGACATCATTGATGAACTGGTAGAGAAGGGCGAGGATCAGGGATACCTCACCCTGGCCGACATTCTAGAGATACTGCCAGAGGTTGAGGATGAACCAGGACAACTCGATGACGTTTTTATTCTGATGCACGAAGCTGGTATTGATATCTACGAGGATGAGTACGAAGCGAAGAGTCAGACCGACTCGTCGGACGAGGAATCCCCAAACGGCCATGATGCCCCCGATCTGAGCAGGATATCCACGAGCGACACCGTGGGGCTGTATCTCAAAGAAATGTCTCAGGTGCCCCTCCTGGAGACCGAGGAGGAGGTTCGATTGGCTAAGGCCATTGAGGGTGGCCGTTTGGCGCAGGAGACACTGAGCAAGAATGGCGCTGGTCGGGAAGAAAGAAGGCGCTTGGAGAGAGAGATCCGTGAGGGCCTTGCTGCTCGTGAGCATTTGATCAAGGCGAATACACGCCTGGTGGTCAGCATTGCTAAGAAGTATATGGGACGTGGCGTGCCCTTCTTGGATTTGATCCAGGAGGGCAACCTGGGGTTAATGAAGGCCGTGAAGAAATTCGATTATACCCGCGGCTATCGGTTCAGCACGTACGCAACATGGTGGATACGGCAGACCATTACCCGCTCGATAGCTGACCAGGGACGTACAATCCGCGTGCCCGTTCACATGTCGGATCGCATTCGCCGCCTCTACAAGACCGCTCGTAAACTCGAGCAGGAGTACGGGCGTCAGCCGACGCCGGAGGAGATCGCGGAAGAGATGGATCTCGAGCCGCACAAGGTGCGGTGGATGTTGCGAGTCTCTTGGCGTCCCATGAGCCTGGAGTCCCCCATCGGCGACGACGGAGACAGCGATGAACTGGGCAGCTTCATCGAGGACAAGACGAGTCCCATGCCGACGGAGAACGCTTCCCAGCATCTGCTTGCTGAGAAGATACAGGAGATGTTGACGACGCTGAGCCCGCGTGAGGCGCGCATCCTGAGGCTTCGCTTTGGGCTGGTCGACGGCTGTAGCCACACGCTGGAGGAGGTCGGGCAGAGGTTTGGGCTTACGCGGGAGCGTATTCGACAGATTGAGGGAAAGGCTCTCCGCCGTCTCCGTCACCCGCGCCGGAGCCGACAGTTACAGGACTACCTATAGATGATGTATACCTGGAGTTGTGAACGCACTATGATGATGTGCAGCTTGCCGTGGCAGGCTGAGAGGGAGGACCCCAGCCTGCGATAGAGGTCTTCTTGCCTCCGGTCCCACGGCATCAACCGCCAGCCCTCCAGCTGGCGGTTTTCGTTTGTTGCACGCCGTACCCTGTGCTAAAATTGGGACTCATGTTCGAGAGCTAAAGGGGGGAACGTTATGCCTGAACATATTCTCGTCGCCATTGCTTGGCCCTACGCTAGCGCCAAGATTCACGTCGGTAACGTCACTGGCTCACATCTGCCCGGCGACATCTTTGCCCGCTACCACCGAATGGTCGGCGATCACGTGTTGATGGTGTCTGGCTCCGACTCTCACGGCACGCCCATCACCGTGCGCGCCGAGAAGGAGGGGAAGCAGCCGCGCGAGGTCTTCGAGCGGTTCCATCACCAGTTCCTGGAGCTGTTCCAGCGTTTGGGTATCAGCTATGATCTGTTCACACACACCGATACGCAGAATCATCACCGTGTGTCGCAGGATTTCTTCCGTGCTCTGTGGGAGGCTGATTACCTTTACGAGGAGACGCAGCAGCAGATGTACTCGGAGGAGCAGGAGCGCTTTCTGCCCGATCGATACGTCGAGGGTACCTGCCCGATCTGCGGCTATGAGTCCGCTCGCGGCGATCAGTGCGACGACTGCAATACGCTCCTCGACCCCGGTCAGTTGATCGACCCGCGGAGTACGCTTGATGGGAGCACGCCGGTTCTGCGCGAGACGGTACATTACTTCCTCGATCTGCCAAAGTTGGCGCGCGAGGGGCTGGCCCAATGGCTGGCGTTGAACAAGGATCATTGGCGGCCCACCGTGATCAATTTCGCGCGCAACTACGTCGGTGAGGGGTTACAGGGGCGTCCCATTACCCGCGATCTCGAGTGGGGCATCCAGGTGCCTCTGGAGGGATGGGAGGACAAGTGCCTCTACGTCTGGTTCGAGGCGGTCATCGGCTACTTCTCGGCCAGCGTTGAATGGGCTCACAATGAGGGTGAGCCGGAGGCCTGGAAGGACTGGTGGTACGATCCCGGGGCCAAGACGCTGTATTTCATCGGCAAGGACAACATCCCCTTCCACGCCGTCATCTGGCCGGCAGAGCTGATGGGTGTGAAGCGTCTCTACGAGGAGGATTCATCGCGGGTGCTCAATCTGCCCTATGATGTGCCGGCCAACGAGTTCATGAACCTGGAGGGGCGGGGCATGTCGGGGAGTCGGAACTGGGCCGTTTGGGCGGACGAAGCGGCCGACCGCTACGATCCTGACGCCCTCCGTTACTATTTGACGGTGGCTATGCCGGAGACGCGCGATACCTACTGGATGTGGGATGATTTCGTCCACCGCAACAACAAGGAGTTGGTCGGCACCTGGGGGAACTTAGCTCACCGGGCGCTAACCTTTGCCTACAAGCGCTTTGATGGCCAGGTACCGACCCCTGGGGAGTTGGATAGTCTTGATCAGGGGTTATTGAAGAAGGTCGAGGACGGGTTCGACCGGGTTGGTGAACTGCTGGCTGGCTGCCATTTCCGGGCAGCTTTGGGAGAGGTGATGGATCTGGCTCGGGAGGCCAACCGCTATCTTGAGGAGAAGGGGCCCTGGTTCCAGATCAAGGAGGATCGTGAGGCCGCCGGGACAACTATCTACGTTGTCCTTAGGGCGATCGATTCACTGAAGATCCTCTTTGCGCCTTTCTTACCCTTCTCTTCGGAGCGGCTACATCGCTACCTAGGCTATGAAGATCAGCTCTTTGGAAGCCAATACACGGAGACTTTCGAGGAAGAGGGCGGACGCATCCACAAAGCGCTTTGCTACGATGGCAGCCCTGCCGCAGGGCGATGGCAACCCAGTGAGTTGCCATCGGGCCAGGCATTGCGCGAACCGGTGCCGTTGTTCGAGGCCCTGGACGAAGAGGTAATCGAGGAAGAACGGGCGCGATTGGGGATGGAGGCGGCCTAGCGGTTGTCTGGCAGTGCACAAGGAAGCCTGAGGAGATGGATAACCGGTCTTCCGCTCCCACCTCTCTAGAACCGAGACAGATTGACACAGCATAGCAACGCAAGAGAAAGGAAGGGATTCGATGACCAAGGACTTGATACAGACAATCTTCGCCAGACGGAGCATTCGTAAGTACACCTCGGAGCCTGTGAGTGAGGGCGACATCCAGACATTGCTTGAGTCGGCCATGGCTGCCCCATCGGCATCGAACCGCAAACCGTGGCAATACGTCGTGGTGACGGAGCGCGAGACGATAGACGCCCTGGCTGAGGCCCACCCTCACGGCAAGATGCTGTTTGACGCTCCGTTGTGCATCTCCGTCTGCGGTGACCTGACAGAGATGGAACGCTACTGGGTTCAAGACTGCTCCGCCGCGACTGAGAACCTCCTTCTTGCAGCCACCGCCCTGGGGCTGGGAGCGGTCTGGCTAGGCGTCTATCCTCGGGAGGAGCGGGTGCAGGCTGTTCGTCCGATCCTTGCTCTGCCCGACCACATCACACCGTTGAATCTGATCTCTATTGGTCATCCGGCAGAGGAGAAGGAGCCCCGGACCCAGTTCGACGACGCTCGGGTCCATCGTGAGAGATGGTAAAGAGACCCTGAAGCGGGCAAGTCGAAGCTTCAGCGACGCGCAAGGGTGAGCTAGACCGTGATGGCCTCTTCAGCGAAGTGGAGATAGGGCATGGATGTACGAAGTTTTCTTACATGGGCTGGCGAGAGAGGGTCCATGGTCCAGGTGGGGCGGGTAGTTGATCCCCATCTGGAGATGGCGCGCGTCATGTTTGCGCTCGACGAAAGGCCGGTGCTCTTCCCAGAGCTCTCCGGTCACTCTGGTTGGCGGGCCCTGTCCGGTATGTGCGCGCAGCGGGAGACCTTCGCCGCGGCACTGGGCTGTACTGTACCAGAGTTGATCGGCCGCATGAACGATGCGTTGGAGGGGCCGAAGATGCCGCCGGTCCTTGAGAGCGGTCCGTGCCAGGCGGTGGTCCAGCCCCCGGATCTGGATCGACTCCCTATCCCCCGCTACCATCCGGATGATGGCGGGCCGTACATCACAGCGGGGGTGGCGATCGTGAGGGATCCAGACTTTGGGCGAAATGCCTCCTTCCATCGCCTGATGAAACTGGACCAGCAGCGGTTTTCCGCGCGGATCGTGGAAGGTCGAGGGACGGACACGGCTCTTGCCAAGACAGGGCCGGATCTCCCCATTGCTATCGCCGTGGGGGCGCCCGTTCAGGTTTTACTGGCGGCAGCGATGAGTCCAGCTAAGGGCGTCGATGAGTTGAGCGTCGCGCACGCGTTGGCTCCGACGCCCCTGGTCCGCTGTCAGACCGTCCCCCTGGAGGTGCCAGCCGAGGCTGAACTGATTCTTGAGGGCCGAATCACGCGCCTTCGGGCCGATGAGGGACCCTTTCCCGATCTGACAGGAACGATGGATCATGTACGGAAGCAACCGGTCATCGAGATCGATCATATCACCCACCGCCGCGATCCCATCTTCCACGCGCTGCTTCCGAGCGGTATGGAGCACAAGAACCTGATGGGAATGCCTCGAGAGCCCACCATCTTTGCCGCCGTCAACGAGGTCTGTCGCTGCACCGGCGTCTATATCACACCGGGAGGCATGTCCTGGCTGCACGCCGTGGTCCAGATTGCCAAGGAGGACGAGGAAGATGGGCGGCGCGCGATCCACGCCGCTTTTCGCGGCCACTCCTCGCTCAAGCATGTGGTAGTCGTCGATACGGATGTAGATCCCTATGATAGCGCCGACGTCGAGTGGGCCATCGCCACGCGCTTCCAGGCCAATCAGGACTTGGTGGTGCTGACCGATCGACCGGGGAGCAGCCTTGACCCATCAGGCCGTCAGGCGCCCGGGCAGAAGTCTCGGACGTCCAAGATGGGCTTGGACGCCACCGCTCCACTGGGCGCATCGAGAGCCGACTATGAGCAAGTTGCCTATGCAACCGTTGATCTGTCACGCTATGGTGTGGAAGATTGAGCATACTTGTGGAACGCTCTCTTTCACGGTATCATGCTCGAAGTACGATGGCATCGCCGCGCCGATGGAGTCGACCATCGGGGGTTGGCTCCGTGGATTCGAAGGCCGCGATAGGACAAGGAGCACGCCATGAACATCATCAAAGTCGCGTCCGACTCTCGCTCGACAGCGGTGGCTGGTGCCATTGCGGGTGTCATGCGGGAGCAGGATTCCGTGGATGTACAGGCCATCGGTGCCGGGGCGGTCAATCAGGCGGTAAAAGCTGTAGCCATCGCACGAGGCTACCTGGAGTTGGATGGGATCGACATCATCTGCATTCCATCCTTCGTGGAAGTGTCCATTGAAGGCCAGGAGAGGACCGCGGTGCGATTGGGTGTTGAGAGACGCGGCAGCGAGGCGGTACCGCCAACGTCAGGGTCGGAATAGCAGCCGACGCCAAGACAGGGCTGCGTGGTCCCACCTACTTGTAGCACGGCTTTCGACGGCGGTTGCAAGCTGTCGATGCCTCAAATCTTTCGTCTACGGCAGCAAGCTTTGTCGCCGGTGCACGGGCTGCTGACTCAAGGCACTCGGTCTGCACAGCAGTGTTTGAGGTGCCGTTGACTGCTAGCTTTGGTGTCGGTGCTAACGCGTCTGAAGGATGGTCAGCCGGGCGATGCTCCTCGCTTGCCGTTGTCCCTCCACAGCCTTATCCAGACGGTTGTCGACTCGCATAGCTTGCCAGCCCTGGCGAGTGACGCGGCGCCGCAGAGTATTGTTGGCGATGGTGGGACTGGCGACCTGTTTGAAGCTTCCATAGTCTGTGTCGTTGCGTGTCGGCTGGCTTTCTGGTCTCCATAAGTCATGGCAGGGAGGCGCAGTTGACGCGGCAGGTCAATAGGGTTGACCGGCGTTAAGACTGAACCAGTGTGGGAAACATGCTAGAAAAACTTGCGCAAATTGAGGAGCGATATCAAGAATTGACGCGGCTGATGGCCGAACCTGAAATTGCCCAGGATTATCAGCGTGTGGCGGAGTTGGCGAAGGAGCGCTCCGACCTGGAGGACGTGGTGACGGTCTATCGAGAGTTCAAGGCCACATCCGAGGAATTGAAGGAAACGGCGGAGCTTCTTGAAGACGATATTGGCCCAGAGCTTCGAGAGCTGGCGGAGATGGAGGTCGCCGATTTGGAGGAGCGGAAGGAGCAGCTCCGTCAAAGATTGCGCACACTCCTGATCCCAAAGGACCCTCGGGACGTCAAGGACGTCATCGTTGAGATTCGTGCCGGAGCGGGTGGTGACGAAGCCGCGCTGTTCGCTGCTGATCTTTATCGGTTGTATACGCGGTACGCCGAACAGAAGGGGTGGCGGACGGAGGTGCTCAGCTCGCATCCCACAGGCATTGGAGGCTTCAAGGAGGTTGTCTTCGACGTGAAGGGACACGGTGCGTTCTCTCACTTCAAGTACGAGAGAGGTGTTCACCGTGTCCAGCGCGTGCCGGTCACTGAGTCATCCGGCCGTATCCACACCTCAACGGCAACCGTCGCCGTCCTGCCTGAGGTGAGTGATGTAGAGGTGGAGATCAAGCCGGACGATATCGAGATGGAGGCTTATCGGTCCTCCGGTCCTGGTGGGCAGCACATGCAGAAGAACGCTACGGCTATACGTATGACTCACAAGCCCTCTGGCATCACCGTCGCGTGCGAGTCGGAACGTTCGCAGACGAAGAACAAGAGGCGGGCGCTCTCTATTCTCCGTTCCCGGCTCTACGAGCAGAAGCTGCAGAAGCAACAGAAGAAGCGCGCCAAGGCTCGTCGCATGCAGGTAGGCACCGGAGACCGAAGTGAGAAGATTCGCACCTACAATTTCCCACAGAACCGCATCACCGACCATCGTATTGGCCTGACCATCCATCGACTGTCCGACGTGTTGGATGGGGATCTCGATTCCTTCGTCGAGGCACTGCGAGCTGAGGAACAGAAGGAGAAGCTTGAGGCCCTTGACGAGGCGGTCTAGCCCACGCCGTCCAAGCGATGGTTTGCCACCCAGTCTGCGAATAGAGCCTAGTCAGTTAGGTGGCTTGACGCAATCGTGATATCGAGGCACACAGAACATCCGACCTCTCTGAGGGCTAGGGAACAGGAGAACGCGCAGTTGACGCGCCCTAACCCTTCTCGCATTGGTTACGCTCTTGGGGAGGCATCCGCTCATCTTCGCTTGGTCTCAGATATCCCCCGGGTCGAAGCCGAGATTCTCTTAACCCATGTGCTCGGCATCTCGCGTTCCGCACTGTTGACCCATCCGGAGCGTTTGCTGACGACCGCCCAGCTGAGTAGGTACCAAGCGCTGGTTGAAGAGCGAGAGCAAGGTTTCCCTCTTCCTTATCTTACCGGCGTGGCGGCGTTCTACGGGCTGGACATCGAGGTCACACCGGAGGTGATGATCCCTCGACCGGAGACCGAGGTGTTGGTCGAGCTGGCCCTGGAGCATCGGCCAGCAACCGTCATTGACGTGGGCACCGGTTCCGGTTGTATCGCCGTCGCTCTAGCGAAGAATCTCCCGGACGTGACAGTGTACGCCATTGACATATCGCGTCCGGCTCTGGTCGTGGCGCGGTCCAACGCTGAGCGTCACGGTGTCGAATATCAGATCCAGTTCATTGTCGGCGATCTGCTTGACAGACGGCCTGCCCCGGTCGATCTGATCGTCTCCAATCCCCCGTACGTCTCCGCTGACGAGTGGGCGTCGCTTCCACCGGCAATCCGTTACCACGAGCCGCGGCTGGCATTGGACGGCGGGCCGGACGGCCTGGAGGTGATTCGAAGGCTGCTGTCGCAGGCGGAAGCGCTCTTAGGACCACGGGGTGCCCTGCTCGTCGAGATTGGGGCCGACCAGGGTAGGGACGTGCGGGATATCGCTCAGACCGCTTTCCCTGAGGACGGGACGACTATTCGGGTCCATCCTGACTTGGCGGGGCGGGATCGGGTTCTGGAGGTCCAGGTTTGATCGAGCTTCTAGCCCTAGACGTCGACGGGACCTTGATAGATGAGAAGATGGTCATTCCAGAACCCGTGCGCCGCGCGGTCGCGCGGGCGCAGGAGCTGGGTGTGACCGTGACGCTCGCCACCGGACGTATGTTGGAGGCCACGCTTCCCTTTGCGCGTGAACTCCGCATCGAGGCCCCGCTGATCTGCTACCAAGGAGGACTGATCCAAGCCCCGAGCGCTGATCGTCCCCTTTACCGTGCGACGATGGACCGACAGTTGGTACGGGACGCGCTAGCCTGGCGCGCCGACAGCGCTGATCAAGAGTGGCATATGGTGCTATACGCCGACGATGCTCTCTTTCTTGCGGAACAACGGTACCCTGAGAGCTTCTATCGGGACCTGTTGGGGCAGAACCTGCACTGGGTCGACGATCTTTCGTCTGTGCTCAGTCGTCATGAGCCGGTCAAGTTCTTGTTCATGGCCGATCCGCACGAGGCCGATCAGATCGAAGCCGCGATGCGTCAGCATTTCGAAGGGCGGATGGAGATCGTCCGCTCTCACGCGAACTTCGTGGAAGGGAACCCTCTGGGGGTCTCCAAGGGAGACGCGCTGAGCTGGCTCGCCGAGCATCTGGGTGTCCCGCGCGAGCGGGTGATGGCCGTGGGCGATCAGGGTAACGATGTCCCGATGATCGATTGGGCCGGGATTGGCGTGGCGATGGGGAACGCCAGCCCGGCGGCAAAGGCGGTCGCCGATTGGGTTGCACCACCCTTCTCCGAGCATGGCGCAGCTGCCGCTATTGAGCGCTTCATCCTGAAGGGCGCGGGAAGCGCCTAGTCTGATTCGCCCTCTGGGTACCTCGAAGCTTCCTTCTCCACAACCAGGATATGCGATAGACCGAAGGCCCGCAGGAAGGTCCGTTCCAGGGCGTAGGTGATGCTACGTAGCAGATGGCCTAGCCTTGATGCACGGGCCACGATGTTGTCGTAGCCGGGATAGATCTGCGCGTGGTGAATGACACGCAGCGGGAGCCCCTCCAGCAGCTGGTGTAGATCCCGGCTGGTGTAGGCCCTGACGTGGGGGGCCAGTCGGTCGCGTAGTCTATGGGGCAGCCAGTTGACCAGCGGGACGTTTCCGAAGTGATAGCTTCCGCGCCAGAATACGCCGTGGGTCTCGAAAGGGTAGAGCCGGTTGGGAACGAAGATCACGATCCGGCCCTGCGGGCGAGCTACGCGGGCCATCTCCCGCACACAGGCATGGTCGTCGGCCACGTGCTCCAGCACCTCGTGAGAGAAGACGACGTCGAACGAACCGTCGGCGAACGGTAACTGCTCGCCAACGCCTTGAATCACGCATTTCGCGCGGTCGCGGGCCTCAAGCGCTCGGTCACGCTCGACCTCAACGCCGAACACGTTGGGCGTCTCGCGCAAGAAGGCCTCGGTGTACATTCCCACACCGCAGCCGACGTCAAGCACGCGGCGGTCATGGAGCTCTGTCCAGCGCCGCACCATCTGGAAGCGCCGCTCCTGGCCCGCCCGCCAGACGTAGCTGGGAAGGCCACGGTGGGCGGCCTCATCCATCTGTGGCTCTGTTGCTCGCTCCCCCTTTTCGTCCCCCACGGCTTCTATCTATCATCCTTTCCATTGCGTGTAGAGGTCGTTCTCCACACCGAGGTGCGACAACACCCGACCCAGCGTCTCGTCGATCAGATCGGCGATGGTATGGGGATGACCGTAGAAGGCGGGGATGGGGGGGAGGATCGTGGCTCCGATCTCGCTGGCTTGGGCCATGAGACGCAGGTGTCCGAGGTGAAGCGGCGTCTCGCGGACTAGGAGCACCAACCGGCGTCTTTCTTTGAGTGTTACATCGGCCGCTCGCCTGAGCAAGTTAGCTGCATAGGAATTTGCCACCGCGGAGAGCGTCTTTATGGAGCAGGGCGCGATCACCATACCAGCCGTCGGGAAGGAGCCGCTAGCGATGGGGGCCGCCAGGTCGTCGGGGCGATAAGCGACGTCGGCTAGCCCCTCAATCTCTCCCAACGGCCTGTTCGCCTCGTGAGCGATGACGAGGCCGGCCGCACGGCTGACGACAAGGTGGGTCTCGATATCGGGGCGCTCGGCGAGGTGCTCCAACAGTCGGATGCCATAGACGACGCCACTTGCCCCCGATATACCCACGACCAAGCGTTTACTGTCCATATCGATCTCTCCCATCTCTAACGGGCTCGTGTTCCGACGTGGAGCGTAACTGTTCCCAGCGCCAGCTTCTTACAGCGCACGTTGACCAATCCGACGCGCTCCATCGTGCGCATCAGTTCTTCCGGTGTCTGGAAGCGCTGGACTGATCGTGGTAGGTACCGATACGCTGCTGGCTGACCGCTCAGCATGCCGGTGATGCGGGGCATCACGTCGGCGAAGTAGACCCGGAACAAAGTACTGAAGGGAGGCGTGCGCGGCCAGCTCATCTCCAGGCAACCCACACGCCCTCCATCCCGAACGACACGATGCTGCTCGCCCAAAGCTTGTTCTACATCGACCACGTTGCGCAGCAAGAAGGCACTCACGGCGGCGTCGAAGTGCTCGTTAGGGAACGGTAGATGAAGCCCGTCGGCCTGCGCCCAGCCTGCGGGGGGCCGTGTGGAGCCGACTGGCTGCGCTGACTCAGACGGCACCTCCAGTTTCCTGTACCCGATCTGCAGCATAGCTCTGGTCGGATCCACCCCCACCACAGTGGCATCTGGCCATCGTCTCAACAGAGCCAGTATCATATCTCCCGTCCCCGTGCCGACGTCCAGCACGCGACCCTGGGGAGGGAGAGCAAGGGCATCGGCGGCGAGATTCCGCCAGCGTCGATCCTGACCCAAAGACATCAGCCGGTTCATCAGGTCGTACCGGCGGGCGATCCGCGCGAAGAGTCTGGGGGAATCGTGCGGGCCCGCGAATTCGTCTTCGCGGCGTTGACTCATCGACGGCGCTGTCCAGTTCGCGCGTCGTGGGGAGGCTCGATTCGTTGCGGCATCAGCGACAATGGCTTTCCTCGTCGTCCTCCCCGCACCCACAGGCCTCGGCCACGGCTTCGATCTCCACGCGGCCACCCAAGGGGAGGGCCGCGACCTGCACGGCAGACCGGGCCGGCGGACCAGCCGAGAAGAACTCCGCGTATACCTCGTTCATCTGGGAGAACTCCTCGATATCCTGGAGAAAGACCGTGACCTTGATCACGTGCTCGAGGCACGATCCGCCGGCTTCCAGGACGGCCTCCAGGTTCTCCAAGGCCTGTTGAGTCTGAGACGTGATGTCCGGCCCGGCGAAGTCACCGCTGCCGGGGACGATGCCCAGCTGTCCAGCGGTGAGGACAAGGTCCCCCAGCCGTACGCCTTGCGAATAGGGTCCAACTGCGGCTGGCGCTTCGTCAGTGGCGATGATTTCCTTGCTCATCCTTATTGACTCCTCTCTGCATGTCCTAACGTGCCTGTTTCACGGACTGGGATGCGCCGTAGATGACCATGATCAGGTCCTGAAGTGCCCGATCATTTACGGTGTCAGCACCAGCACCCCTTCGGCTTCCGCTTCCACGTTTTCTCGATCCCAGAGCATGGGATGGTGTTCGACGTCTCGCCAGGGGGCGATCATGTCATCGTAGTGGCGATGGAAGGGATGGCCGGATTGTCCTGTGGTGTGCATCGAGACCGATCGAGTGAGATCGCCAAGATCGATGATCTGGCGGTAGGAAGCGATAGTCCTTACAGTGTACGGGTCGCTCAAGCGGTAGTCCCCCTGGTTGACTGTAGCGAGGGTGCCATCCACTGGAAATGGACCACGGTTAAACAGGGACTCCACGGGCCTGATGCCGGATTGTCCTAAGCTCTGGTTCTCGAAGGATGCAGTATGTAGATTGCCCCAATGCCACTTCTCTATGTTCGATCCCTGCAATGCGGTCAGATCCGCCACAGCTTCCTCTAGTGCCCTCAGCAGGATGTCGTCCCGCATCTCCGTCTCTGGCGTAGTCATGTCGTCAAACCAGTCGGACGTCTGATCGGGCAACAATTTCAGGAGGGCGTTCATAACCTCGGGCCGAGCCTCTTTCAGCAAGTCCTCACCCAGCTCGTCGGCGACGGTTGCGTCAATCAAGCACAGCCGGAAGGCCTCGAAGAGGGCCGCACCAGCGCTGTCGCGGGTAGCGTGTCCATCCCAAGCCCGTAGGAGATCGATCGCCATCGCCAATTGCGGCTCATCGGCGGTGAGAGAGGTCACGTATGGCAGCACCTCCCGTGCCCAAACCGGCGTATGGTCCGCCTGAATCGCGCGCATGTCCGCAACGGAAAGGGCGTCTTCGGACGTGATCATCTCATCGATCCGGTACGCCCGGTAGCCAGGTGCCCAGTCCTTGGTGATCAGGTAGGGATAGTCGGGTCCCACCACGGCGTTGTTGGCTGTCACGATGTACCCCTTCGCCGGGTTGAATGAACGCGGCAGGGCCTCGAAGGGGATCGTGTCCACCCACTCGTACTCACCGGTCCATCCCGGCACTGGACTGGTGCCATCCCCCGCGGCCCGGATGGGAATGCGCCCCGGGGCCTGATAACCGATGTTTCCTTCCACGTCGGCGTAGACGAAGTTCTGGCTCGGGGCGTCCCAGTACGATAAGGCCTCGCGAAATGCTGTCCAGTCACCCGCTTGATCTAGGAGCAAGATGCTCTCCACCAGGGTCCCCGGCTGCAGCGCGGTCCATGAGAGGGCTAACGGCTGCCATCCATAGGACCATGCCTCCTCCGTACCTCCGGCTACATCGTTAATGATGGGACCGTGGTGGGTCATTCGCACGTCTACCACGACGGGGTTCTCTTGACCAGCAACGTGTATCTCCTCCCGGACGATCTCCATGTCCCGCCACTCGTCCCGGTAGGCGTATTGATTGGGATTCTCAGGGTTAACCCGCTCGATGAACAGATCCTGGACGTCAGGCCCGAGATTGGTCACGCCCCAGGCAATCTTGTCGTTGTGTCCGATGATCACGCCAGGCGTGCTGGCAAAGGAGGCGCCGACCACGTTGTAGGGGCAGTCGGGGCCTATCGGTTCGCAATGGAGTCCAATCTCATACCATATCGAGGGCATCTGGATGCCCAGATGAGGGTCGTTCGCCAGCAGCGGCATCCCGGACTCTGTGCGCTCTCCAGCGATGACCCAGTTGTTGCTGCCAAGGTGTTCACCCTCCCCCAGGGCTAGGGTCTCCGTGGCGACGTCCGGCACGGCTCGCAGCGACGCCGTCGAGGGTGGATCGGGGACGATAACAGGGTAGTCGTCGGAGTAGGAAGGCACCAGGTCGCCCACGGCGGGCCTGCCTAGCTGATCGGCGATCTGCGCGCGCAAGAGCTCGGCCTTCCGGTTGCCCGAGAGGTCCCAAGCCATCACCTTGCCCCAGCTAACGCTGTTGAGGGGCGTCCACGGCTCGATCTCAAACGGGGTGCCCGTCAGGCCTAGCACGTTGAACTCCAGCCCGAGGCGGCCCTGATGCGTGGCGACATAGGCGTTGACCCCTTCGGCGTAATCCTCCAGTGCCTTCAGGGCGCGCTCATCCATCTGCTCCACATCCCGCTGGGCAGCGCGGTGCCAGCCAACGGTGCGGATGAATCGGTCCTGCTCCAGCGCGGACTCGCCGAGAACCTCCGACAACCGCCCTGAGCCGATCCGGCGCCAAAACTCCATCTGCCAGAAGCGATCCTGGGCATGTACGTATCCTTGGGCGAAGAAAAGGTCGTGGGCATTGGATGCGTAGATGTGAGGGATGCCCCAATCGTCCCTCACCACAGTGACCTCCTCTTGGAGCCCGTCTACTTCGACGGTGCCGTCGACTCTCGGCCAGCACCGGCGCACCTTCAGCACGCCGTATCCCAGGCCGACCAATCCGATGAGCAGCACGAGGGCGAGGGGTACCAGCAGGAGACGGATTGGCTTTCGCATACGGGGCCTCCTTCACTTGCCTTGCCGATAGCTGGATGATGGCAAGGATTATATCGTGGCGCAGATGGGAAGTCAAACCTTGGATCTGCCAACCACCGACAAGCGTCGGTGCGCTCCGCGCTGCGAGGCGTGTTAGAGCAGGATCATCCCACGGTTGATGGAGCGCGTGCACCTTTGACGCCCGTGGACCTAGAGCGTCGATAGTGAGGCGATTTCAGCAACAACCAACGGCGAATGAAGGGGCGGAACCATCGAATCAGGGGATGTTTGAAACCGAGCAAGTCGACCATCTCGACGATGTAGTCCTCCAGGTCACGCTGCTGATAGCGCAGCAGGCGCTGGCTCTCGGTGGAGTTAACCCAGTCGGTGGGGAAGGGCGTCGAGCTGAAGGCTTTATCTGGCAGCATACCCACGCCCATGGCCTCTAGGATCCCCTGTACGATCTCTCGATAGGTGTATTGACAGCTCTCCCCACCTCCGACGAGCAGCGTCTTGCCCCATATCTCTTCGCTGGTCACGCCGTTAGCAATCGCTGTGCCGACGTCCCTGGTGTGCACGAATTCCATACGGTTGTACAGGGGGATGTCGAACATACCTGGGTCCAGCTGGATGGCTAGTGGGAGCGTGGCAGCCAGTCGGAAGATAGCACAATCCAGCCCCGAGCGCTTGACCAATCTCTCGCAGGCCGCCTTATGGTGCGAATAGTGCTCGATGGGGCAGATAGGATCCTCCACAGTTCTGGGCGGCAACTGATCCTGAGTCCGACCATAAACGTGGTAGGATGAAGTGAAGATGAGCTTTGGCGGCGTAGGAAGGGCTCGCATGGCATGCAGGAGATTCCGCGTACCTCCGATATTGATCTCGCGGGCCCAATCAGGCTGCTTCTCAGATTCGATACCCGTGGCCGACATCTTGGGGATGATGAAGGCCAAGTGGACGACGACGTCCTGACCCTGAACAGCGGTGTCGACGTCCGTTGGCCGACGCAGATCACCCCATATCACCTCGACGTCCTTCTCAAACTGCTTAGCTGTCCTCTTGTTCGACCTGGTCTTCAGGTCGAAACAGCGCACGTGATGTCCCCGTTCGATTAGCGCCTGCGAGGTGCTGGTTCCGACGTTCCCAAATGCCCCTGTCAGCAGTACCTTCATGTCACTCCTTTTTCTCGATGCCCTCAAGAAGCATCCGCATGCCCTCCTTCGCCACCTGTCCCCAGTCGGCCCCCTCGGTATCCAGCAGACCCTGCAAGACCAGGCCGACGGCCAGTGAGACGATGACGCGTGCCGTCGTGTCGGGATCGACAGGGCGCAGACTGCCTCGGGCAATTCCCGATTCGATCATCCGGGCAAAGAAGGCACGATAGCGCCGGTACGGCGTGATGGTCGCCTCCCATACCGCAGGATCATGGGCGGCTTGGGCCCAGAACTCCAGGAATATCGGGAGCTGATCGCCGGCTACCTCGAAGACCCGGCGAATCATCTCGGTCATGTCGAGCAGTTCCTCCGCCACGGGCTTGTGCTCTGTGTGGAGCCCCGTCAGCTCTGTGTCGAAGTCTGACAGCCAGTGTTGCAGAAGCTCCATGAAGAGATCCTGCTTGCTGGAGAAATGATGGTAGAAGGCGCCCTTGCTCACCTCGGCTCGGCGACAGATCTCCGCGACGCCGGTTCCGTCGTATCCCTGCTCGGCGAAGGCGGTCGCGGCTGCCTCCATAATGCTGGCGCGGGTTGCCTCCCCTCGTCGTTGCTTCGCCATCGTTACCTGCGCTCCTCACCGCCGTTATCCTCGCTCCGTAGTATAAACCGACTGGTCGGTATCATTCTATCTGATTCTCATCTGTTGTCAAGCGGGCTGGACGAAGAGAGGGGGAAGGACCTTAGTGTCAGGTGTCAACATCACTTTACCATTTGGCCAATTTGAGTACAATTGGGTTGTAAGCTACGTGGGGAGTCTTCAGGACCATAAAGGAGGCACGATGCGCAGGATACTGACTCTCGGCTTGGTACTCGCTTTGATGCTGACGGCAGTGGCACCCGCTCTTGCTGAAAGCTCAATCGTTCACGTGGTGCGGCCGGGCGACAACTTATTCCGCATAGGGCTGCGCTACGGCGTGACCGTGGATGCGCTGGTGGCTGCGAACGGCCTGCGCAACGCCAACTACATCTGGGTCGGGCAGAAGTTGATTGTCCCTTCAGGCAACTATCCAGATCCCGACGTGCCCTCGTCGCGCGTGCACACCGTCCGGCGAGGCGAGAATCTGTATCGCATTGCGTTGCGGTACGGCGTCTCCTACCAGGCCTTGGCGTCCGCCAATGACATCGTCAACCCTAATCACATCTATGTGGGACAGCATTTGCGGATTCCCCGTGGGGGAAGCTCACCATCGCCGCAGCCTCCTAGTCCATCACCCAGCGGCACGCGCTGGATCGACATTAACCTTAGTGCGCAGCGGCTGACCGCTTACGTCGGCAGCACGGCGGTGCGAAGCACCTACGTCTCGACCGGATTGCGGAGGACACCGACGCCGACGGGAGACTACCGCATCTACGTCAAACATGTCTCCAGGAGTATGTCGGGCCCCGGCTATTACATGCCGAATGTGCCCTACGTCATGTTCTTCTACCGCGGCTACAGCATTCACGGAACGTATTGGCACTCGAACTTCGGCCAGCCGATGAGCCACGGTTGCGTCAATCTGCCCACGTCCGAAGCCCAGTGGCTCTTCAACTGGGCGTCGGTGGGCACCCTGGTGCGGATTCATTACTGATCTGGCCCCGGCGGTGGATCAGCCCACGGTTGCCGTGATCACGACATGACTGAGGCGGCACCGTCGGTGGCTCGGTCTTCCGGCTCTTTCTCCCCAGGGATTTGCGGAGCGGCAAGTCCTCTCGCTGAGGGTATGGTCAAGGGGTGAAGCGGCTCCTGTCGTCAGAGGGCGAGACAGGGTAGCCGTCTGCTACCTGTCCGAGTACCTCGACGATGACCTTTTCGAGGGATCGGTCTATGCCAGTGGGGCGCAGCCCCATCTCATCCAGCAGGCGTCTTGCCTTGTTGCGAGTGGTCTCCTCACTAGCGTCATGCTGGTTTGCCAGTCCAAGTAAATCTGTTGCGTAATCTGTCCTACCCTCCTGAGCGAATAGGTCGGCTAGGTTCACCAGCACTTTGAGACCCAGCGGCAGCGTATGGGTCTCATAAGCGATCGTCAGGGCCTCGGCGAAACACTCCTTGGCCACATCGTTGTCGTGCAACGCCTGTGCGACTTGCCCGAGACTATTTAAGCAGGCCGTGACGGTCCACGGGTCGTCTATCTCGCGTCCAATAGCGAGACCCTCTCGACAGATCCTCTCTGCATCGCCGTACGTCCCTGTCGCGTAGGCCACCTCTCCTAGGTTGCTCAGCGCGATGGCCTGTCCTTCCCGGTCGCCAACCTCGCGGCAGATGTCTAGGCTCTCCCGATAGGCAGCCTCAGCTTTCTCGACATTCCCCCGGACGTGGAAAACCGTTCCCAGGTTATTGAGAGCGACGGCAACCTTGAATTGGTCCTGGAGCTTCCTGGTCAGCGATAGGCATCTCTCCAACATTGACTGCCCCGCAACGTAGTCTCCCCGATGGCAGGCGACGTCGCCCAGCACGTTGAGAGGACCGACCACGAGGCGTGGGTTGTTGCTCTGCTCTGCCAGGGCGAGACTCTCTTCGAGCAGTGCCTCGGCCCTCTCTACGTCTCCCTGCCGGTATTCAGCCAGCCCCAGCAGCAGCAGTGAATGCGTGATCCCCCAGGAGTCTCCTAGCTCTCGAGACAGGGTCAGGCTCTTCCTGGCTAGGCGCCGTGTCTCCTCGTAGTCGCCCTGTCTGCGCGCCACACCAGCCAGATTCACTAGGCAGAAGATCTGTTCGGCAGCGACGCTCTGGGTCTCAAGGAGCATCTGGCTTCGCTCTAAGGCAGCTCTTGCCTTCCCATAGCGGGACAGCTGAAGGTACAGCGCTCCCTGTCGGGAGAGCAACGTCGCGAGGAGAAGTCGCCGCTGCTCGTCGTCCTTCCAGCGTTCTATTGCCTGAGAGAACAGGTCGATGCCTTGCTGAAACCTGCATCGGCGGTCATAGAAGAGGTAGAGGCTCTCCGAGCTACACTCAACCAGGGGAGCGCAATCGTGCTCTACTGCCAGGTGCCAAGCTTGGCGCACGTTTTCGATGTCAGTGGCAAGCGCAAAGGCGTCTTCATCACCTCTTGTCTCCGTCAGACAATCTCTGTGCCGATCCAGATATGCAGCGAAATACCGGGCATGCTGCATCTCTGTGTTTTCACGCTGCCCTGGACGGTCGCTGAGCTTCTCCGCTGCAAACTGTGTGAGAAGGCTGTGCATATCATAACGATCAGGGGAGACGCGGTGGACCAACGACTTGTTCGCCAGGGCCAGCAAGGCAGACAGCGACGTGCCGGTCACCTGGAGAGCGGATTTGCGGCTGAACCCCCCGCGGAAGACGGACAGGCGAGCGAGCAGGTTCTTCTCATCCTGTGACAGCAACTGCCACGAATGCTCAAACGTGGCTCGAATGCTGCGCTGTCGATCGGGAATATTGCGTAGGGGCGTGGCTAGGATGTCGAGATTCCTCTCGATCTGACTAGCGATCTCCTGGCAGGAGCGTACATTGCTCCATGCGGCGGCCAGTTCGATGCCCAGCGGCAAGCCCTCAACCAACTGACAGATGCGCACCACATGTGGTGCCTCCCCCGCTGAGAGTGAGAAGCGGTGACGCACGCGGCGGGCCCGTTGGCAGAAGAGCTCGATCGCGCTGTAATCCTGCGCCAAGTCCTCTCGCTCCGCCAATGCGTTCCCTGTTACGTCGTCTACAAGTTGGCCGTCCGCCCTGTCCTGCTCCGGATAGGGTAGGCCCCCGAGGGCGCGGATCCACTCCTCCCGCAGGTTCAGCCGTTCTTGTGATGTGGCCAAGATAATCACTTCTGGCGCACAGTGAAGGATCTTGGCCAGCACCCCTGCCCCTTCTAGAATCCGTTCCATCCCATCCAGCACCAGCAGGAAGTCCTTACCGCGCAGGTAGTTCAGGAGTTGCTGTTCCGGATCCTCCTTCTCACGGAAGGAGAACCCAAGAACATCTGCTATGGCGGAAACGAGCAACTCGGGCGACGTGATCGACGTGAGCGGCACGAAACCCACACCATGGGCGAAGTTTCCGACCTGGTCTCTCGCTGCTTGGAGCGCCAGTCGGCTCTTCCCGATGCCACCGGGTCCAACCAGACTCACGAGTCGGCAGTCCGGATTCGCCAGCAGCTCGGCCAGCTCAGTCAGCTCCTCCTTTCGACCAACGAAGGCGGTGGGGGAAGGAGGCAGGCTATGCATAGGGGCAGAGGAGCAGAGGTGCAGAGGAGCGGTCTTGCGCGCTCGAATGCTGTCGTACAGCGCTGTGGTCTCGTCCGTCGGCTCGACGCGTAGTTCCTGAGCCAACGCCTGACGGCAGGCCTTGTACTGGGCCAGGGCGGCGCTGCGCTGACCGTCCAGCGCCAACAATCGCATCAACTGTCGGTGGGCTTCCTCGCGCCACGGTTCCATCTCCACCTGTCGGCGAGCGTATCGGCGTGCCCGGTCCACGTCACCACGCCGCTCGTGGTAATCGGCCAGACAGATGAGTGCCTCCATCGCCTCGCGGTGAAGCCACTCTCGCTCCAGCATGACCCACTCCTCAAAGAGTCGGCTGTCGCCCCCAGAGAAGTGTTCCAGGAACTCTCCCTGATACAACGCCACCATGTCCCTCATTCGTCGCAGACATGGGAGACACGCGCCTCGGCGGCGGTGCCGGTGTCGCCGACACTCTTCGGCCAGGCCACTAAAGGTGGCGACATCCAGCCAGTGATCACTCTGCGCGTTGAACTGGATCGTGTGACGACTGACAAGCAGGAAAAGACCGCTTGGCTCCTGTTCCACCCCAGTAAGCTCGGTCCCATCGCGGTCGCCGATGGCCTGTCGCAGCTGATACAGCGCCTGTCGCAGGCTGCGAAGGGCGTTCTTCCGGGAGTCATGGGGCCACAGTAGGCCGGCCAGGGCATCTCGGCGATGAGGGCGGTCGGACTCGACGCTCAGGTACGCCAATAGAGCACGGGCGTTGTGCGTGGCGAAATCAGTGACCGGTTCGCCATCCAGGGTCACTCGAAACGATCCCAGGAGCCATAAGGAAAGCTGTGCCATCGTTGATACTCCGTCGGAGTATGGAAAATAGCCTGCGGACCTCCTGATTATACTGTCTCTCGGCGCTGCCTGCAATGGAGAAGGTGCCTTTGACGGTCCTGTAACGCTGGACCGCTACACTAAGGACAAGTGCGCACGCGCTGCAGTAGGGATCGCGAGAGCGCGCCATTGGCAGGGCATTCTTTGGTCTCTTTCAGTCCACAAGCCGAAAACTTGTCAGGTGAAGACCACGTGGAAGCACGAGATAGCAGAAAAAGGAGAGGATGTGATGAACAGAAGAGACAAGCGCTTCGCCATCGGACGAGCGCAGCTCGCTTTCTGTCTGATGCTGAGTCTGCTGCTGAACTTGGCATCGCCCACTTATCTTCTCGGTGGTGCGCTTGAAGGTGAAGCAGCATCACCCAACACAGCTGCCACCGCCGAGATAGTCACGGTGGCCGAGTCAACCCCGGAACCCCCGAGTCACTTCAGCTACCTGCCCACGGTCATGAGGGCCGCCGCGCCCCTACCCGACTCACCCGGCGATGGCCTGATTGTGAGCTGGGCCCAGGTCGACGACGGCGGCACACGGGACATCCTGCTGCACTGGCGCACTCTGCCCAGTCCAACCATGGCCATTGCGTCCCCTGCGTTAGTGTTGGCCACGAAGAGCTACGCCATCGACCGACGCGTGGCAGGGGAGAAGGCCTGGGAGACAGTCGGACACGCCGGAGTCGCGTCCAATGCTGAGGAGATGGAGGCTATCCTGGGCGCGGATCTGGTGGCGCAATTAGGCTACGACCTGAGCGGCGATCCGAAAGGCACACCTCTCTCGCCGCAGGAGATCTATGACCTGCTGAGTCAGGATCCCGCTCTGGTGCAGGTGCTTGCGCAGGCCTACTATCAGGTCGGCCTGGCCTTCGGGGCATCTTTCGTCGATGAGGACGCGCCGCGCGGCGTCACACTGGAGTATCAGGTGCGGGACTTGGGCCCGGGGGGAATCGAGTTCGAGCCCGCGTCGGTGCCTGTCAGGGCTCTCGACATCCACCCACCGTTCTCTCTCCGAGAGACCTGGGAGGGACCGGATGGGCTGGGCCAGGCGCCGAGTGACCGTCCAGCGAACGCGCCGGAACGCTACAGCTGGCAGACGACATCCGAGTACATGGCGTGGGATGGCAAGGTCTACCTGATCTGGGACACGCCCAATACGGACCCTGCGGGGGACGGGCGGGTGGAGAGTGCCCGGTTGAGCATGAACG